>ULWO01019972.1_pt1 | contig 16149 bp, 9 predicted proteins | sample 1960421 | NCBI WGS metagenome assembly ULWO01 (sample SAMEA4835814, study PRJEB28245) | human gut metagenome | biome: gut microbiome; material: fecal sample | place: Denmark | collected 2008 | reverse complement strand
CTCTCGCTCGAGTTCCACCGCCTGCTCGAATATTACAAAGACGCCCCCACGATCGACTTCCTCGACGAGAAGCCATCAAAAGAGAAAAAGAGCCGTCATGCCGATGAAAACAAGCCCGGTGGCAAGTTCGACAAGGATCGCCGAACCGCTTCGAAAGGGATGGAGCGAATTTTCATAAATGCAGGCAAACGCGACGGATTCTATGCCGGCAACCTCATAGAGCTGCTCAACAAAAACATCGATGGTCCGCGCGTCGACGTGGGTCGCATCGACCTCATGCCCTCCTATTCGCTTTTCGATGTCAAGAAAGCCGACGCACACCGGGTGGTCGGCGCACTCAAAGGCGCAGACTTCCTCGGCAAACGCATCTACAGCGAAATCGCCGAAGCCGACAAAGACTATGCCCGCGCCGCTGACCGACGCACCAAAGAGAAAAAAGCGGCTCAGGCCGATGATCATTTCGCTACTTTTAAGAAAAAATCTCGCAAAAAGAAGTAATTTTTCGTCAAATTGCACTTCGCTCCTATATTAGAGGTGTATTTTAAGACTGATTATTTGTATTAATCATCAAAATAAGCTAACTTCGTGGCATGGAATCGGAACTACGTCCGGTTTCATGCCATGATTTTACACAGCTACCGAAATTCCAACAAAATAATCATTCATAACCAATTCAACCATGCGATCAACCCTAATCACAGCCACACTGCTGGCTCTTTCGACAGCCACCGTCAGCGCAGCCTCGGTAACGACATTTGCCGGCGCCAAGAATGCCGACATGAGCAAAATCGTCATTGCCAACCTCCCAACCGACGGCTCCGACGCCAGCGCCAGACTTCAGGAAATCATCGACAGCAACCCCAATCGCACCATCTATATTCCCGACGGCACCTACATCATGGCAAACCCCGTCAGGACATGCGGCAAAACCGACCGCACAGTGGCTCTGCAGCTAAGCGACAAGACTGTGCTCAAAGCCGCGCCCTCGTGGAACAGCGACAAAGCCATGATCACCCTCGGCACCCCCAAGGAGGAAAACACCACAGCCCGTCAGGGTTATTTCTACTTCCTTGACGGCGGCACCGTCGACTGCTCCGGCGTGGCCAATGGCGTGGCCGTGGAGTGCGGCCGCAACATCCAGGTGCGCAACATGAACATCGTCGACACCCCCCTCGGGTTCGCAATCAACAACGGCACCAACGGCGGCTCGTCCGATGCCGACATCTTCAACCTCACGATCAAAGGCAACAACCAGCCCGGGAGCACCGGCGTATATATCCATGGATGGGACAACACCATCAGCAATATCACCGTCACCGACGTGCAGATCGGCATCTACTCTCATGGCGGCGGCGGCGTGTTCCGCGACATCAACCTCACCTGCGGCAACAATCCCGCCATCCAGAACGAATCATGCGGCATGCTCGACCTTTGCTCAGACAACTGGATTGTCAATTTCGACGTGAAAGGGTTCGCCCGGGCATTCAGCTTTGAGAACGCGGCTTTCCTCCGTCCGCTGGTCGACAACACCACCGTAAGCTTCAAGGGTTGCAAGGCACCCCGCCACACCGTGTTCGCCAATCCCAACGGCGGTTTCCACGCATTCGTGCGTAACCTCAACGTGAAAACCGCAGGCAAGCCTGTCGACATCGTCACCGAGAAATCGCACGACGGCAAGGGCCGTATCGCCGCTCAGGACACCAAAATCTCCAACCCCGCCGACATCGCCGGCCGTGACCACATCCGCTACATGCGCGCCTACGACGACCGCGACCTCGCCGCCTGCCGCATGACCAAAACGGGCGACGTAATGGCCTCCTCTTTCCGCAAACTCCCCTCCAAGACCGTCATAGCCAACGTCAACGCCGACGGCCGCACCGACGTAGCCGACCAGCTTCAGAATATCATCGACGCCAATCCCGGCGCCACCATCTACCTCCCCGACGGCAAATATGCCTTAGGCAAAACTCTCCGCACATCCTCCAAAAATGGCAAAAACGTGGCTCTGCGTCTGGCCAACTTCGCCATTATCTTCCCCCTCGACGGATTCCAGGGTGAATATCTCATGGATCTCGGCGCCGACTGCGCCGGCAACGCACCCACACTGCTCGAAGGAGGCACAGTCGACTGCCTCGGTAAGACAAAAGGTGTCAACATGACATCGGGTAAAAACGGTATGATCCGCTACACCACATTCCTCCACGCTCCCGAAGCAATCCACATCGGCAAGGATGCCGTCGCCACCGACATCTTCGCTGCCAACACCGAAGGCCAGTACACCCCCGAATGCGTAGGCGTGGTTGTCGACGGTCCCGACACCAATGTCAACCTCATGCGCATCAACGACGTGCGCCACGGCATGATCTTCCGCTCCAGCGGCAACATCGCCCGCAACATCCACCCGCTCACCTATAACCACAAAGAATCGTGGGAAGGCACATGCGGCGTCATCGACGAGGCAGGCGGCAACTACTACGACTATTACTATCCCGACCACTTCTCGATCGGCTTCTACCTCAAGAACGAATCCAACCCCAGCGTGCTCAACAACTGCTTCTGCTATCACTACACCAACGTGCTCGGCCTCCCCTACAGCTACTATGCCATCAAGACCGACGGACCCTTCAACAGCTATTTCAGCAACTCGCGCACCGATTTCACCCAGAAGTGCGACATCAACGGTCTGGTCAACGCCGGTCAGAAGGGTGGCAAGGGAACCGTATCCAACGAATTCATAAATACGGAGCAGAACATCACCGACCACTCCTACCGCGATTACTTTCCCTCACCTAACAAATGAGCGCAAATAAAATCTGATTCCATATGAAAAAATTAATCCTGTCCTTCATGTTGCTCTGCGGCATGGTCGCCCAGGCTTCCACCGGGTTAATCGACTACTCGGGAATGCTTGTGGCCGACCTCCCCACTCATGGTGACGCCAGCGAGGCCCTGCAGGCTCTCATCGACGAGTGTCCCAACATGACCATCTACATTCCTGCGGGCACTTACACCCTATACAATCCGATACGCACATCGGCTGTACCAACCCGCACGGTAGCCCTTCAGCTCGACGACAACGCCGTGCTCAAAGCCGCCGGAGGGTGGAACCACAGCGCACCCATGATCACCCTCGGCACAAGCAGGGAATACAACACCACGGCTGAGGCCGGCTACTTCTACTACTTCGACGGAGGCACCATCGACTGCTCGGGCGTGGCCGAAGGCATAGCCGTGGAATGCGGCCGCAACATCCAGGTGCGTAACATCAACATCATCAACACCAAACTCGGTTTCAACATCAAGAACGGCACCAACGGCGGATCGTCCGATGCCGATATCTTCAATCTCAACATCGTCGGCAACGGAAAGTCCGGCAGCGTGGGCATGAAATGCGCAGGCTACGACAACATATTCGCAAACATCAAAATCTCTAACTGCCAGACCGGTATGTACTTTAACGGAGGCGGCGTAAATTGCCGCGACTTCGACATCAGTCTTGACAATCCCGAGATAATGGAGGGTTCGGTGGCAGTGGAGTGCCAGTCCACCGACAACTGGTTTGTGAACTTCAACATCACCGACTATCAGCAGGCCTTTCGCATGCAGCCCAACTGGAACGGCCGTCCAGTCATCGACAACCTCACAGTAGACTGGACCCGCTCGGGAGAGCGACGTCATGAAGTGTTCTCTTTTCCCAACGGAGGCTTCAACGCCGAGGCACGCAACATAATCGTGAAATTCAACCAGAACAACAATGCCACCTACAACCGCATTCTCACCGAGAAGACTCATGACGGCGAAGGCTCCATAACCAATCTTGTAATCGAAGACCCCTCGCTGGTCACCGGCACCTATCACCAGCAGTATATAGTTGAGTCCAATCCCATTTACCTCGACATGGCACGTCAGCATGGCCGTAAGAGCACCCACGCCGCCAGCGTGCCATTCCCCGGTAAGACCGTCGTGGCCGAACTGGGTTCTTCGGACTATGTCGACGTAGCCGCCCAGCTGCAGAAGATCATCGACGAAAATCCGGGCGCAACAATTTATATACCCGACGGCGAATACCAGATCAAACGCACCATCCGCACCTCCTCCGAACCTGGCAAGAACGTGTCTCTCCGTCTGGCCAACTTCGCTGTCTTCTCCCCCAATCGCAGCTTCACAGGGCAGTATCTCTTTGACCTCGGCTCAAAAGGGAATGTGGCCGGCGCCGCACCCACCAATTTCGAAGGTGGCACTCTCATCGGCAGCGGCAACGTAAATGCAATGCAGATATCTTCGGGTAGCAACTCGGTGCTCCGCTACACCGTGATGCTCTCGTGCAAACAGGCGCTCCACATCGGCGAGAAAGCCGAGGGCACCGAAGTGCTCGGCGTAAACATCGAGGGTCTCTACTCCCCCGACTGCGTAGGTGTTGTGATCGACGCTCCCAACTGCACATTCAACATGATGCGTATCAACGATGTGCATCATGGCATGCATTTCCGCTCCTCGGGCAATATCGCCCGCAACATCCATCCTCTCACCTACAACCGAAGGGAGACTTGGGAAGGCACCTGCGGTGTCATCGACGAAGTCGGCGGCAATTATTACGACTACTATTATCCCGACCACTTCTCTATCGGATACTACTTCAAAAGTGGCTGCAACGTGGTCAACAACGGCTTCTGCTATCATTACACCCCTGTCACCGGCGGCAACTACAGCCACTTTATCGTAAAAACCGACGGCCCGTTTGAAAGCTTCGTCGGCAACATCCGCGCCGACTTCACCCAGAAGTGCGACATCAACGGCATCCTCAATGCCGGTGCCGACGGCGGTTCGGGTCTCTTCTTCAACACTTTTATCAACAATCCACAGAATCTCACCGATTACACCCACGGCGACTACGACGGCACCGAATTCACCTCCGGCAGCACCCCCTACAAGGGCGAGAAACCGGTGCTCGGCGGCAAGTATTATCTCTACAATGTCAACACCGGCCTGTTTGTCGACGCAAACAGCGTCAACCGCGACCAAAAGAGCTCGGCAGCCATCCTCTCACCCGAAGGCATCGAATTTGAGGTACGTCGCCCCGACGGCATCAAGGGTATGGAACTCTATGGCGCGTTTGAGAATCTCGGCTCCATAAATGTTAAAGATGGCGCCATGCTTATGGACCTTACCGAGGGTGATGCCGCGCGCACCGATTTCGCACTGACAAGCATCCGCACTTCCAAAAACCAGAATGTCTATACCCTCAGCGTCCGTGCAGCCAACAATGCCGGCTGCGGCGTAACCTCCGACAGCTACCTTGTGGCCGGGGGCGCCGACAAAGATCTCTTCGGCCGCTACCTCAGTCTCAATGCCAAGGCGACCGGCGGTTCATGGCAGTTTGTATCGCGCGAGGAACGTCTGGCCCACATGCAGGCCGAGGCGAAACTCAACCCCGGCGGCGTGGATGCCTCATGGCTCATCCCCGGCCGCGGCATGAACGAGAACGACACCCGTCTCGACGAATGCTGGTCGGGCGAATCGGACTGGAGCAGCATTTCGGGCTATAACGGCTGGCGCGTGATGGAATGGTGGAACTCCGATCTGGTTCACCGCGAGACCACCCTCACCGGCCTCCCCGCCGGCACCTATGAATATTACATCGAAGGCTACAACCGCGACGGCAATGTATGGGCCAGCGGCAACACCACCGGTCCCTACGAGAATCTCGGCTGGTACTATGCCGGCAAGAACGGTCGTCAGGCCCTCAACGTTTTTGAGGACGCACGTCCCTTCAAGGAGACGGGATGGGAAGAGCAGATCAACAACCTCTGGTTCCCCGCCGGGCATAACTTCGCCGCAAACGCCTTCCACAAAGAGGGCTATCGCAACGCTCCCGTTGCCGCCAACGTAGGCGCCGACGGCAATCTCACCGTGGGTATCTGCAAATACGCCGGCATCCCCGAAGACTCGTTCGAACTGGGCCGCATGTATCTCCGCTACCGCAGCTCCACCACCCCCGTCGACCTCTCCCCCCTTAAGAAATGGGCGCAGACCGCAATCAACAATGCCAAGCCCTATAAGTCCGACTCAAAGGTGGCCGAACTCATGGGCAAGCTCACAGCCTACTTCGGCAACGCCTCCACCGACAACTTCAACGTGCTGGCAAAAGCCATCTATGCGCTCAACCAACGCGTCGACGATCTGATCACCGGCGGCGTCGACGGTGTCATAGCCGATGCCGAAGAGCCGGGCGAAACCCGCATCTACAACCTCCAGGGCATCCGTCTCGACCGTGCCGACACCCCCGGTATCTACATCATCAACGGACGCAAAGTGGTCGTAAGATAACGTCAATCCCGTCAAACCAACTCATAGTTCAGGAAGTCATAGACTTATGAGATTCCATTCTCTCCTTGTCTCCGCCATCATGCTGATGCCATTCAGCATGGTGGCGGATGATTTGCTTAAGGCAATACCGTTCGAACAGGTGACGCTTGAAGACAATTTCTGGCGTCCGAGACTGATCATTCAGAAAGAGACCCTTGTGCCCTTCGCTCTCGACAAGGTGCGTCCGGCCATGGACAATCTGCGCAAGACCGGTCAGTATCTCAAAGGCGACAAGAGCGAACTCCCCTGCCCCCACCGCTTCGTGGCCTCCGACCTCTACAAGGTGATGGAGGGAGCCGCCTACCTGCTCACGCTTGAGAAAGACCCCGCCTTGGAACACACCATGGACAGTATCATCGACCTCATCGGCGCCGCCCAGAAGCCCGACGGATACCTCTACGAAGCGCACACTACAGGAGTGTCGGCACAGCACGAGCACTGGGGAGGAGGAGGCATGGGCGACCGGCCTTATTCATGGGTGGTGCACAGCCACGAACTCTACAACATGGGGCACATGTATGAGGGTGCGGTGGCCTACTACCGTGCAACCGGCAAAGACAAATGGCTCAGAATTGCAGAAAAGAGCGCACGCCATATCAATCACGTGTTCTTCGAGGGTGACCCCGCCTACAACGGCGGGAAGCCTGTGATGCAGGCTCCCGGCCACGAGGAAATCGAACTGGCACTGGTGAAACTGTATCAAGCCACCGGCGACACGCTCTACCTCAATATGGCCAAACGGTTCATCGACATCCGCGGCATCACTTTCAAGCCCGAGGGAGAGGGCGTGCTGGCCCCCTCCTATGCTCAGCAGCATCAGCCCGTAAGAGAGCAGCGTAAGGCTGTGGGGCATGCCGTGCGCGCCGCCTACCTTTACTCGGGCATGGCCGACGTGATGGCCCAGACGGGCGACACATCGCTCCGACCGGCTCTCGACAGCATCTGGGGCAACATCGTCGACACCCGCATGCACATCACCGGCGGACTGGGCGCCATTCATGGCATCGAAGGTTTCGGACCGGAGTATGAATTGCCCAATCTGGAAGCATATGACGAAACATGTGCCGCAGTCGGCAACGTGTTGTTCAACTACCGTATGTTCATGGCCGAAAAGGATGGAAAGTATATCGACGTGGCCGAGGTCGCACTCTACAACAACGTGCTGGCCGGCGTAAACCTCGAAGGCAACAGATTTTTCTATGTAAACCCACTTGAAGCCAACGGGCGGAGAGCTTTCAACCAAGGCCTCAAAGGGCGGGCGCCATGGTTCGGCACAGCCTGCTGTCCGTCGAATCTGGCACGTCTCATACCGCAGATACCGGGCATGATGTATGCCCACACCGATGACGACATCTACTGCACTTTCTACGGCGGCACCTCCGCCACCATCCCTCTCGGGCGCGGGAACGTAGGTATCAGGCAGGAAACCGGCTACCCCTTTGACGAGACTGTTAGCCTGACGGTCTCGCCGGAAAAAGCTTCACAGAAATTCGCTCTGCACCTGCGCATCCCCACCTGGGCAGGCGATCGGTTTGTTCCCGGGAAACTCTACAGCTACGTCAACCGTCAGCCCGGCACATGGTCTCTGACCGTCAACGGCAAACCGGCGAAAGTGAAAGTCGACAAAGGTTTTGCCGTGATTGACCGTAAATGGGAAAAAGGCGACCGTGTGGAGCTGCATCTGCCTATGGGCGTGATGTACAGCAAGGCCATCGACAACGTCGAGGCTGACCGGGGTCGGCTCTGCATCACCCGCGGCCCGCTGGTCTATTGCGCCGAAGATGTCGACAACGTCTCGGCACCCGCAAGTTATGTGATATCTCCCGCCGGGGACAGTGCTGTGATCAGAAAAGGCGACGGACTCATGAAAGATATTGACTTCATAACAGTTCCGGCCCGTTCCATTCAAAACCACGGCGACACGAAACTTACACTTGTGCCATATTATGCATGGAACAACCGCACCGACGGCGCCATGATTGTGTGGCTGGCCGCAACCGACGAGGTGGCTCATGCCGCGATGCCGTCGATGCCCGACTACATTGCCGATATCACAGCCACCTACACCTGCGAGAGCGACGACATCCATCCTGTTCTCACCAACAGTTTTCCTCCAAGTTCGCACGAAACCTCCATGTTGCGCTGGACCAGTTGGCCGAGAAAGGGTGAGAAGCAATCGATAGAACTGAAGCTGAAACATCCCGTGAGCCTTGAGAGCCTCTCGGTGTACTGGTACGACGACGCCGGCGACGTGCAGGTCCCCGAGGCATGGAATGTGGAATACCTGCAGGATGGTGCCTGGCACGAATTCCCCGTCTACGTTACCGATGAATACCGTATGCTCAAGGACCAGTACAATATGGTCCATCCCGGCCGCGACATTATGCCCGAGGCACTGCGCATCAACATCACACCCCGGCAAGACGCGTCGGCAGGCATACTCAGCATACAACTGGAAGTGGCCAAAACCGATCAATCCGAATGACGGGTTAACGGAAATTTTTAAATATTTGTGTAACTTTGCAGGATAAAAGTAAAAATATCAACGTAACCATTTTTCCTCATTCTTTAACCTGCTATATAAGAAAACTTTACTCGTTTATCGCCGCCATAATGCTGGTATCGCTCAGCTGCATGGCCAAGGACGATTCCTCTCTGTTTGCCAAGGCGCAGGCTCTTGCAGCTCCCCTGCCCGAGCTGTCCGAGGCCGGTGCGGCCCTGCCCGTCGCCGACGGAATCATCTCAGCTCCTCTGCGCCACGTCGCCGCCGCCACCAACGCAGCCAACGCGCCGGTGCTCCACGGCTTCATGTCGCACAACTCCACATGGAACAAGAATGTATCGAACTACGGTATCTACAGCTTCCCCGCAGCCGCAGATCTTACCTTCGACAAAGAGTGGGCCACCCACAACATTTCATCGGGCGCCTGGGCTGACGGCATGCTCTGCGGATATTATGTGCTTAACTACGGCTCCGTCATCATCCAGTATTACGCCTACGACGGCGACACCGGCAAAGCCGTGGTTTCCAAACAATTCAACTCCAGCAACACCACGAGCGTATATTCATACTACGCCCTCGGTCTGGCCTACAACTATAAGAATGCCACCCTCTACGGTGAGTTCATGACCGCCGACGGCCAGAAGATCGCATTCAGCCTCGACGGACGCAACGCATCGCTCCGATGGGACGCCCCCTCAAAGGGTGCCTAGGGCGGATGGTACGACCGTTCAGCCCTCACCTACACCGTCACCCGTCAGCCCGACAATGTGAAAGTGGCCGAGGGAGTCACCCTCACCACCCTCACCGACGAGATTCCCGACCGCATGGGCAACTACTTCTATCAGGTGACCACCAACACCTCGCGCCCCGGCGTCACCGCCGAGTCTAACCGCATCCTCTACGGCACTGCCTTCGACATCCCCTACAAGGAGACATTCGACACCGACGCTCCGCTCGACCTTTATGCCTTTGACGATGTTAACGGCGACGGATATTTCTGGAAATGGAAAGACGGCGCCATGGTCGATGTCAAGGGCGACGCCGAGACTGCCAACGACTGGATGTTCACACCTCCCCTGCGTCTCTCCGACAAGTGGATCTACAAACTCAGCTTCAAGGCCAACAGCGTCAATGAATATTACACCGAGTCGTTCAACACCGGCATCGGCACCAAGCCCACCGCCGAAGGCATGAAACTGCTCGACAACTTCACCGTTACATCCGGTAAAGCCTCCACATTCGAGAGCATCGTGCGGGTTGATGCCGACGGCATCTACCGCATGGGCATCCAGCACGCCTCCAACGGCATGTTCTCCGACCTCACTGTCGACGATGTCGAGGTCATCGCCTATGTCTCCACCGCCGCTCCGGCGCCGGTCGAGAAACTCTTCATCGCGAACGATGCCTCCAACTCGCTCAAAGGCACCATGTCGTTCACCACTCCCCTGAAAGCCATCAACGGCGCCGCGCTCACAGGCATCAGCAAAATCGAGGTCTACCGCGACAAGGCACTCATCAAAACCATCAACGCAGCCGCTACCGCACAGGATTTCAGCTTCCCCGTCGATGTGCCTCAGGGTCTGCATAAATTCTCTGTTGTCTGCTACAACGAAGCCGGTCGCGGCTACGATGCCGAAATCAGCGGCTTCGGCGGTGTCGACATTCCCAAACCTGTCACCGGCCTGCGCTACATATGGGATCCCGAAAACAACGCCAAGGTCACCCTCCTCTGGGACGGCGTCGAGGAGACCGGCGAATATGGCCACCCCATCAATCCCTCCGACGTCACCTACAATATCGCGCAGCCCATGTTCGGCTCTATGATCGAAATGACTACCGGTCTCACGGAGTGCAGGCATGAAGTCTCCGTAACCGCCACCGAGCAGACACTCGCGCAGCGCAATGTGATAGCCGTAACCTCCGGCGGAAAGAGCAAGGCACAACCCGTCTACTTCAACGTCGGTCCATCCTTCCCCTGCGTGGCCAAGGAGTCGTTTGCCAAGGGTGCCACCAAGCACACCACATGGTCGATCACCAACCTCGCCGGCAAAGCCCAGTGGATCATGTCGAATTCAACCGCCAACCTGACTGCCCAGGACAATGACAACGGTCTGGCCATGTGCATCGCCGGCGCATCCTCGAGCAAAGGGCGTCTGGTGACACCCGCTCTCGATTTCTCGGGCGCCGACAGCTATTATCTGCACCTTTGGGTGTTCCACTCCACTTCGGAGGATCCCGCCACCACCATCTCGGTTGAGTACACCACCGACGCATGCAGCTATAAGGCTCTCGGCACACCCATTGCCATAAACGACGGCTCCAACGGATGGAAAGAGCATCACATCGCTCTGTCGCCTCTGGCACGCAGCAAACGCGCCATGCTCGGCATCGTGGCCGACCTTGCCACCGCCGATTCCTTCGCCGCCATCGACAATCTCGCCATTGACACCGAGGCGGGCATCGACGGCATTGAAGCCGACGCACCCGAAGCAGGCGAAACCCGCATCTACAACCTTCAGGGCATACGCCTCGACCGCGCCGACGCCCCCGGCATTTACATCATCAACGGTCGTAAGACCGTGATCCGCTGACATTCCAACTCCAATCTATAAAAACTTCCCGGAGCCGCTTTCACACGAAGCAACTCCGGGAAGTTGTTTGTTTATATTATTGACCGATGTGTAAGTAACTGGTCGAAATTCTTTTAATGTTTATTCGAGGAAAATTTTTAGAAGATTTTACTTGATGAAGAAGGAGTGTAGCGAGCTACACGACTGATGAATAGAGAAAAATATTCAAAAATTTTTTCCGAAGAAACATTGAAATAACTTGACCGGTTAATATAAAATAATTTTGAACAGTTACTTAATAAAAGAAAATTGATGAAAATGAGAGAAAATAGAATTGATTGATGTGTGAGAAAAAATTATTAACTTTGCAGATATGAGACTCTATAAATCATTGCGGCGGAAGCTCCCCGTGGCAGCGATCCTGTGCGTGGCGGTCTCGATGATGGCGACCGCTCAGACGCCGCATCGCCCCGACGGCGACGCCAAAGCCCACAGGCTGACGGCGGCTGAAGCGCTGGCGGCAGCTCCCCGCGAACTGTTTCCCACGGTCGACTCCATCACGCGACTCGACATGGTGGACTATTTCCGCGCCGGATCGGTGACGCCGTCGAAAAATCTTGTCGGCGGCGAGTGCCGAGTCATTCTGGAGGACAGCGACCGCATTGTGTTCGCCACCTCGAAAGTGTCGGAGTACACCCTGGCGCTGCTTCCCGGCACGGGCCGGCAACCCGACCCGGTGATTATGGTGGTGCGCACCGTCAGGACACCCGCGCCCGACTCGTCGGTGTGCTTCTTCGATACTCGCTGGAACGAGCTGAAAGGCATTTTCGAGGTGCCGATGCTCGACGACTGGATGCTCCCCGAAGCAAAAAAACAGACTCCGGAAGTGCAGAACGCCGTGCCGTTCGTCATAGCCGACGCCACCTACACCCCCGAGACCCGTACGCTTACTTTCGCCACGCATCCCGCTACTTTTCTCCCGAAAGAATCGCTCTCCACGGCTGAGAAATCGCTCAAAGAGAGCATCTCATACCGTTGGGACGGTCGCCGCTTCGTCCCGACCCGCTGATTTCAAGAGCTTGTGCAATGGAAAAGACCCGAATCACACTTCAGGAACTCGCCTGCCGCATCGGCGCCGCCATCGCAGCCGACAGCGGCACCCAGAATGTGTGGGTGACTGCCGAAATCCAGAACCTCAACCCCAAGCCGCAGGGCTATTGTTTCATGCGTCTTGTGCAGAAGGATGAGACAGGAACCCGACAGCTCACCGCCATGGAGGCCGTCTGCTGGTCTAACGTGTGGCCGCTGCTGCAGCGCAAATTCTTTGACGGCACCGGTCAGCGCCTCGCCAACGACCTGAAAGTAATGCTCAAGGTGTCGGCACAGTTCAACGACTACGGCTTCCGGCTGATTGTCAGCGACATCGACCCCGCCTACACCATGGGCGACCTGCTGCGCCGACGCCGCGAAATCGTGGAGCGGCTCACGCGCGAAGGCGTGATAGAGATGAACCGCAGCCTATCGTGGCCCATCCCGGTGCAGCGCATCGCAATCATTTCCGCGCCATCGGCCGCCGGATTCGGCGATTTTATTCATCAGCTTATCGACAACGATGCCCGGCTGCGCTTCGCGGTGAAACTCTTCCCCGCCACCATGCAGGGCAACAGCGCGCCCGCCGGCATTATCGCCGCCCTCGGCGAAATCAGCGACCAGGCCGACCGGTGGGATGCCGTAGCAATTATCCGCGGAGGAGGCGCCACCAGCGATCTCCACGCCTTCGAGAATTACGATCTTGCCGCCGCCATAGCGCAGTTTCCCCTGCCGGTAGCCATCGGCATAGGGCACACCCGCGACACCACCGTGCTCGACTTCGTGGCCAAAGCACCCTTGAAAACTCCCACCGCCGTGGCAGATTTTTTCCTTGACCGGGGCAAGAAACTGCTGCAGTTTCTCAACGACAAAAGTGCTATGGTGTGCCAGCTCGCCACCGACCGCATGGCCGCCGACAAGGAAATGCTCACCCGTCTGGAAACCCGTCTGCCCGACGCCGCCCTCGGCCTGCTCGCCCGCAGCGACCGCGCACTGACAGCTGCCGCAGCCGCACTGACCAACCTGTCGGCCACGCGCATCACCCCCGCCCGATCGCAACTCGACATGATGCAGGCCCGCCTGGCCTCGGCCACCGCCGACCTCATCCGCCGACGCCTCGACCGTCTGCAGTCGCTCGCCGAGATGATAGCCCTGCTCTCTCCCGCCGCAACTCTTGCCCGCGGCTACTCGATAACCCGCGTCGACGGCCATGCCGTCAGCTCGCCCGACCAGGTTCCCCCCGGCGCCGAACTCGAAATCACACTTGCCGGAGGCACCGTAGCCGCAACCGCCCGCTGAATCAACGCATTATCGCTTCAACGCAAAACCGCATCAACATATATTCACTGACTCATCTTCCATGAAACCGATATCAGAACTCACATACGCCGAGGCGTTCGACGAACTCCGCACCATCATCGAGTCGATGCAAAACGACAAATGCGACATCGACCGCCTGGCCGAAATGACAAAACGCGCATCGGCCCTTATCGCCGAATGCCGCAACCGCCTCACTGCCACCGACGAGGAAATCCGCAAAATTCTCGCCGAAAGCGCCTCCTGATGAATATCTACGAAATCCGCCGTGCCGGAGGTCTCACCTTCCTGCTGCTGTCGATTGCGATGGTGGTGGTCTTTCTGTTGGTTTCCAACTCCCTGGTCAACGACCTCGCCACACAGGAACGCGAGCGCATGCAGATATGGGCCGACGCCACCAAGCAGATAGCCAACGTGGGCAACAGCACCGACGGAGGCACCCGGGCTGACGACAACATCGAATTCCTCCTCAGCATCATCGAGCAGAACCACACCATACCGGTGCTCCTGACCGACGACGAGGGACACATTCTTTTTCACCGCAATTTCGACCTCCCCGAGGAAGTGGACTCCACAGCCCCGTGGCTGATTTCCGATACCAACGAGGCATATCTGCGCGATAGGCTGTCAACACTGGCTCGCCGCGCCAGTGTTATCCACATAGCCATAGCGCCCGACAACAACCAGCACCTCTATTACGACGACTCCAAGCTGCTGCGGCGATTGAGCTATTACCCATATATTCAGCTGCTTGTGATGCTGGCGTTCATCGCCATCGTATATTTTGCCGTAAATTCCACCCGCAAAGCCGAGCAGAACAAGGTGTGGGTGGGACTCTCGAAAGAGACCGCCCACCAGCTGGGCACCCCCATATCGTCGCTAATGGCCTGGACCGAACTGCTGCGCGAATCGGGCACCGATCCCGAGGTGGTGGGCGAGATGGAGAAAGATGTCAACCGCCTCTCCACGATAGCCTCGCGCTTCTCCAAAATCGGCTCCCGCCCAAAACTCGAGCCTGCCGACCTCAACGACGTGGTGGCACGCGCCGTCAACTACATGCAGACCCGCATATCATCGCGCATCTCCCTCACCGTCAGCCTTGCACCCTGCCGGCTCCCGGTGGAAATGAGCGCCCCCCTGTTTGAGTGGGTCATGGAGAATCTGATAAAAAACGCTGTCGACGCCATGGAGGGTTCCGGATCGATCACCGTGGAGACATCGGCCGACTCCTCGAGGGCTTCAGTCACCGTCACCGACACAGGCCGCGGCATTCCGCGCAAAAACCACTCCACCGTGTTCAATCCCGGCTTCACCACTAAAAAAAGGGGCTGGGGTCTGGGGCTTGCGCTGGCCCGGCGAATCATCCGCGACTACCACCACGGCCGCATCTACGTGAGCTGGTCCGAACCCGACCGAGGCACGGCCTTCCGCATCGAGCTGCCCGTAAAAGGCAACGGCAACCGTTCCGGAAATCCTTAATTTTTAACACTTTAAAGCAAATAAAGCTTAAAACCGCGCCGTTTTGGTGAAAAGTAAATAACGCGGTGAACAAATGCTTGCACAGTAATTTTTTTGACCTTATCTTTGTAGCGGATTAAGCAACAGACCGTTTTTCCGCTGCAATCCGGCTCCCAGAGCAAGACCTCTGTTTCCCCGCCTCTCCGGCGGGAAGTAACCGGTCGGAATTATTCTGAATAGTTACTTATCTTTCTCCAAAAGCCGCGAATTTCATCGGCCGGTCGATTCCAATTCTCAGGAATCCGTGAGGCTTCTGATTGAACTTTGACTTTCGATTCTTTTGACTCCTTATCGGAGATGTCGCCGCCGCGGAAGGTCGCCCTGCAAATGGCCTCTTTCTCCGCCCCAAGGCACCGGCGCCTCCGACGTTGCGGAAAGCCCTCGAAGGGTAATCCGCCACGGTTATCAAATGATAGCAATAAGGCAATTTGCTTAAGTTTTCATGATGATATGTATGTGTGTTGGGGGAATCGACCGGAAAAGTAAAAAAAAACGGAACCAATGACGCCACTTCGCGACGAAACGCGTTCATTTCCCGCGCAATAGCAATCCAACGGAAATCACGCCTCTCTCCACTGAGCGGATGCAACAGGGCTTCGGCGCCAGCGCAACCACGTGATTTCCATCAAAAGGAGATGTGTCAATGCCAAAACGACACATCTCCTATTTTTTATTAAACAAGCTCTTACAGCCCTCTGCTGTTTTTTTTGCATAACCGTTTTCCGGCCGGGAAGTTGTCTAATCGTTAAGTACATGACAAAAATTTGAACACATCGAATTTCGGCT
>ULWO01026837.1_pt1 | contig 16883 bp, 14 predicted proteins | sample 1960421 | NCBI WGS metagenome assembly ULWO01 (sample SAMEA4835814, study PRJEB28245) | human gut metagenome | biome: gut microbiome; material: fecal sample | place: Denmark | collected 2008 | reverse complement strand
ATTTTTGTCCAATAACTGTAACGGTTATTTAGGACTAGTCAAAAAACTGTAGTAAGAGTTATTATTCGTTCGGAGGTTACACGGTTGGTATCTATTAATTTTCAGAAGAAAAGTGCTCCTTGCAAAGTGTTGTACATGACAATTTTATAGCACTTCAATCAATTATCCGTAATAAACTCTATTAATTCCATAGCTAGTATGCTGAATAGAGGAAATAAAATAACAAATATAACGTAATATAATCCAATTTTATAGTTTTCCTTTCTTTTATTTAGATCCATTTGTAAATATTCTTCGTGAATTGCCTGAACATATTTTTTTTGTTTTAAGCGTTTTACGAAAAAATACTTAGCCGAAAAACATAATATTGTAACGCAAACAACAAGTGTGGAATTGTTTCTCAATTCATTAAATAATCGTACGGATAAAAAAAGCAATATAACTACTATATATGAGAATACAATCAAAAAACCTACTCCTATGTGATTATATACTTCATTGTCATTATATTCCATTTTTTGCTTTTCTAAAGAATATATTTTATAGATAACTATTTTCTGTAAGCAGTTTTGTATTGCTTTCATAGGTACTTATTTATAAACAGTTACAGCTGAAAAAATCAACTTAAAGTATTACAGTTAATATCCATAGACGAATTTCCTCCAGTCAATATTATAACTAATAATGGCAATTATATCCGTCAGATGAAGAAAAGTGTAAAACCCTGCCATTTCTTTCCATAGTAGGAGAAATGGCAGGGTTCTTTTTAGTATGAATTTTCTCTATGCTATCACTTTCGGTTTACAGAATATCCAGTTCGGCAATTGAAGCATACTTCGACCGATTGGCAGATTCGACCATTTCGATCTTTACATAGCGGGCTTTCACTTCCGATTTGAAGTAATGGTAACGTTTTACAGGGTCATTGATCAGGTTGCCAAACATGAAATCATCCGCTTTTTCCCATTTCTGGTTATCTGTACTTACCCATATCGTACCACGCTCAAACATACCTTCCTGATTGACTTTCTGAGGAGTATAGGCAAATCCTTTGATGGACTTCACACTACCCATGTCGATGGTCAGACTTTGGTCGGTTGCTGCCGGAGCTGTCTGCCAGTAAGTAGCCGGATCTTCATCGATGGCAAACGCTGCCTGATGCTCGCCGTCTTCACTGCCTGCGTGTACTACTTTCCAGTCTTTCTTGACATATCCGAACTGTTCCTTGCATACAGCGCCTTTTTGGTCATTCAGTACAGAAACGGCAGTTACTTCTTGGTTATCTGCAAAGAACGGTCCTGTATAAACCTTCGATGAGGCGGTAGGTTCTGTGCCGTCCAGTGTATAGTAAATGGTATAGCCTGCATTCAGGTTGTCTGCACTGTTCTCGCCGTTGCGGTTCCAGTTGAATTCCTGTCGCAAGGGTTCAATGGTAACCATGCCGTTTGCATCACGGTGTGCCGACAGCTGTGGCGGACGTGAATGGTAGTAGTGGGCAGATATTTTGCTGATGGCTGCATCCAGACGTGTCTGTGTGAAACGAACCCGAATCTTGTTGGTCGTTACATCCGGGAAACGGAGAATACGCTTGTAGCCAATGTTGGTGCCGCATGCTATCTCTTTCCATTTGCGGTCTATCCATGCTTCTACCACGTGTTCTTCTACGCGTTCTCCTCTCAGGGCGATGGCTTCTTGAAGCACAAGACGGTTGAAGGTGATGGGAGAGGGAGTTGTAAGGGTTATTTTTGCTCCGCAGGCAACTGTCGTGAAGGTATTTTTATCGTCATCCAGAACCTCTGCCGGACCGCTTGCGCCCTTCAACAAGTCTACACCGTATGTTTCACGGATGCGCTGGCCCACTTCCTTCAGCGTTGCCACGTCCCTGTCGGAGAAACGTCCGTCCCGGTTAGGCGGTATGTTCAGGAGGAAAGTCGAGTTGCCACCCACGGCACGTTCGTAGATGTCGAATACATCGTCGGCACTTCTTACCTTTTGCTGTGTATCGTCACGGTAGAACCATCCTTCGCGGATAGAGGTATTGGTTTCTGCCTGCTGATAATGCAGGTAATCGCCTTTGTATAGGACTTCGCGGCTACCTAAATCCTTGTCAGTCAAATCGGGAAAATAAGATGTAGTATCAGGATTTTCCGGATAGGTAATCACGTTCCATTCCGTATCTCGGGTTTTGCCACCTTCATTGCCGCACCAGCGAATATCTTCCCGTCCGAATACAGAAGCATTGGGAGCTACGGCTTTGATCAACTGTTTCCATGCGGCATAGTTGTAGCGTTGTCCTCCTTTGCGCTTGGGATGGGCTCCGTCGAACCATACTTCTTGTATGTCGCCGTATTCCGTAAGGATTTCGAACAACTGATTCATGAAATACTCGTTATAATCGTCCAGCATGAACTGGAAAGTGGTCTCGTTTTTGAAGGGGCGGCCTTTGACGGGACGCGGAATGGTACGCATCGTATACTTACTCAGGTTGCCGTACAATCCGTCGGGGCTTTCAATCTGGTACAAATCTGCTGGTGACAGATATACACCCAGTTTCAGTCCGTATTTCTTACAGGAAGCCGACAGCGATTTCAGAATATCTCCTTTTCCGTTCTGGAAGTCGGTAGACATAATGCCGTGCTTGGTATAGCGGCTCTGCCATAGTACAAAGCCGTCGTGATGCTTCACTGTCAGTATTACCATTTTCATTCCGGCGGCTTTCATGGCTTCACACCATTGGTCGGTATCCAGCTGCTTCAGGTCGAAGATTTTCGGATCTTCCTTGCCGGTTCCCCATTCCATGCGGGTAAATGTATTGGGACCAAGATGAACGAAAGCAATGAACTCGTTTTCCAGCGAACGCAACTGATTGGCTGTGGGGACGACATGTGCTGCTTTTTCTAGGATTACTTCCTTCGAATCGGAATCTTCTACTTTGATGGTGTTGGCAAATTCTCTGGTCTGACCGTAGGCTGTAAAGGTCAGGCAACTTAAGGATATGAACAGAAGGTTTTTCATTGAATCTTAATATTGTATAAGTAGCTGTATAGATACTTAGGTTTATAGATTTTTTTAGTTTAGGCTTATAGATTAGGTTATCGGCAAACTTATGTGCAATATTCGTAAAATTTTTCAATATATGCAAGCTTGTGAGCGTTCGTTTGTGCTGCGAAGAGAGTATAATTATTGTTATATAGAGTCGAGGGGCATAATAGATAATCCATTAATAATGCTTCTTCTCCTCCTGGAAACTCTGGCTTTTGGTCCACTTTCCTCCAATCGTAAACAGGTTCACCCGAAGCCAATGTATCTACTACAATGGAATCGTTCGAATATTGAGTATACACAAAGGTTGTCGCAAACAAGGTAACAAGCAGCCGCAAAAGCCGGGCTTGTAACCGTGACAGATATTTTTTCTTTGCGTCCATAGTCTGTTTTTTTTGAAAGGTTATTCTTACAAGGCAATAAACTGAATATCAATCTTGATAGGTATCTTATACAAAGAAAGGGAAAAATGAATACAAAAGTAAATATTGTTTTTATTTCTGGCATGTACATATGAGATGTATCCGGGTATGATTGTTTGTGCACTGTTGGTCTTGTACAAATAATCTGTTCGCTCTCATAGTCTTTCCGGTGAAAGAATAAGGGAGATTTTATTTTTATTTCCTAATTTTGCACTTGCAATTAATTCATAAAGAAATGCCACTTAATTTACCAGACAAACTTCCGGCTATCGACTTACTGAAGGAAGAAAACATTTTCGTTATCGACAATTCCCGCGCCAGTACGCAGGATATTCGTCCGCTGAAAATTGTCATCCTCAACTTGATGCCGCTGAAAATAACTACCGAAACCGACTTGATCCGCCTGTTGTCTAACTCACCGTTGCAGATTGAGGTCAGTTTCATGAAGCTGAAAAGCCATACTTCGAAGAATACGCCCATCGAACACATGAAGGCGTTTTACCGCGATTTCGAATTGATGCGAGATGAGAAATTTGATGGAATGATCATTACCGGTGCGCCGGTGGAACACCTCGATTTCGAGGAGGTGAACTATTGGGGCGAGATTCAGGAGATATTCGACTGGACGCGGACGCACGTCACTTCTACGCTCTATATCTGCTGGGCGGCACAGGCGGGACTGTATCATCACTACGGGATTCCCAAATATCCGCTCGACAAGAAGATGTTCGGTATCTTCGAACATCATATCTGCGAGGGCATGAGCAAGCTGCCTATCTTCCGCGGCTTCGATGATGTGTTCTTTGTGCCTCATAGCCGCCATACGGAGGTGCGCCGTGCAGACATCGAGAAACATCCTGAGCTGACCATCATTTCCGAGTCGGACGATTCAGGCGTACACATCGTGATGGCTCGTGGCGGACGTGAGTTTTACGTGACCGGTCATTCGGAATATTCTCCTTATACGCTGGATACGGAATATCGCCGTGACTTGGGAAAAGGTCTGCCCATCGACATGCCGAAGAACTATTACCGCGACAATGACCCTGAAAAGGGACCGCTGGTACGCTGGCGGAGTACGGCGAACCTGCTGTTCTCCAACTGGCTGAACTATTATGTATATCAGGAAACTCCATACGATATTAATCAGATAAAGTAATGATCAGACAACGTCCTATCGAACTATTGGCTCCGGCAAAGAACCTGGAGTGCGGCATCGAGGCTATCAATCATGGTGCCGATGCGGTGTATATCGGTGCTCCCCGTTTCGGAGCACGTGCGGCTGCCGGCAATTCGCTGGAAGACATTACCGCACTGGTGCAGTATGCGCATGTGTACAATGTCCGTATTTATGTCACGGTGAATACGATCCTGCGTGACGAGGAACTGAAGGACACCGAAGCGATGATCTGGGATTTGTATCGTGCCGGAGTGGATGCGCTGATTGTTCAGGATATGGGAATAACACGGCTCAATCTGCCGCCTATCCCGCTGCATGCCAGTACGCAGATGGACAACCGTACGGTGCAGAAGGTCAAGTTTTTGGCGGATGCCGGTTTCCGTCAGGTGGTGCTGGCACGAGAGCTGACGTTCGATGAGATTGCCAAAATACATGCTGCCTGTCCCGATACGTTGCTCGAGGTCTTCGTACACGGTGCGCTGTGTGTAAGTTACAGCGGACAGTGTTACGTGAGTCAGGCATGCTTTGGCCGCAGTGCCAATCGTGGAGAGTGTGCGCAGTTCTGCCGCTTGGGCTTCGATATGGTAGATGCCGACGGAAAAGTCATTGCGCGCAACAAGCATTTGCTGTCACTCAAGGATATGAACCAGAGTGAGAACCTGGAGGCACTGCTCGATGCAGGGGCTTCTTCGCTCAAGATAGAAGGACGACTGAAGGATGTATCGTATGTAAAGAACGTGACGGCGTACTACCGTCAGAAACTGGATGCCATCCTGAAGCGCCGCAAGGAATATACACGTGCTTCGTCGGGAACGGTGAAGCTCGCCTTCCGTCCGCAGCTGGACAAGAGTTTCAGCCGTGGCTTTACCGACTATTTTGCGCACGGACGTAATCCGGGCATTTTCTCGTTCGATACACCGAAATCGTTGGGAGAGGAGGTTGGAACGGTCAAGGAGATTCGGGGCAATTACCTCACGGTAGCGGGAGTAAAATCGTTCAGCAACGGCGACGGTTTGTGTTATCTCGATGAACGGGGCAAGTTGTGCGGCTTCCGTGTGAACCGGGTGGACGGCAACAAACTCTATCCGCAGGAGATGCCGCGTGTAAAGCCTAAGACCAAACTGTACCGTAACTTCGATCAGGAGTTTGAACGGGTGATGCAGAAGAAGTCAGCCGAACGGAAAATCGCCGTGACACTGAGGCTGGAAGAGAATAATTTCGGCTTTACTTTGTCGCTTGCCGATGAGGATGAGAACCGTATCAGCATTGCCTTGCCCAGAGAAAAGGAACTGGCACGTACTCCTCAGCAGGAGAACCTGAAGAACCAGTTGAGCAAGCTGGGAAATACGCCGTTCGAGGCTACGGCGGTGGAAATAGCCTTGTCGGACAACTGGTTTATTCCTTCGTCCGAACTGTCCGATCTGCGTCGTCGGGCGGTAGAGAAGCTGCTGGAAGCTCGTCGCATCAACTATCCGCAGGAGGTTTGGCGTATGCCTGAAACCCATCATGCCTTTCCGGTTCAGGAACTGACGTATTTGGGGAATGTGATGAACGGTGCCGCTGCCGCTTTCTATCACGACCACGGAGTACGGCGCATTGCACCGGCATTCGAGAAAGAAGCTCCCGAAAAGGCTGTGCTGATGTTCTGCAAGCACTGCCTGCGCTACAGCATGGGCTGGTGTCCGGTACATCATAAGGTACGCTCGCCTTACCGCGAACCGTATTTTCTGGTCAGCGGCGATGGCAGACGTTTCCGCTTGCAGTTCGACTGTAAGCAGTGTCAGATGAAAGTATATGCAGAAGAGTAAATACATATTAATCCTTTTGTTGCTGGTCGGTATCGTGGCTTGCCACTATCGGCCGGCGGCTTCGACAGACATGCCTGCCAACGGGAAGACTGATTCGCTGCCGGCTGTCGTGCCCGAACGGGCGTATCCGTTGAGCAGTAACTTCGAGGTGGAGGCCGATACCTTGTGGCTGCATCAGTTACCGTTTATGGACAGTGTGCCTGTCGTCAGAGGAAATCAGCTGGTGGTGGCGGAGTTTGATGTCCATCCTCAGGATTCAGTGGACTCGGTATGGGTGAAGGTGGCACGCGATCAGGAAACCATCGGCTGGATTCAGGAGCATGAACTGCTGGAACACATCGTGCCGGTTGACCCTATTTCGCAGTTCATCCATTTGTTCAGCAACTCGCATACCTTGCCGTTCTTTCTCATTATGGCCGTGTTCTGCGTATGGTTTGTCTATCGGGCGATACGGAAGAAACAGATTAAGCTGATTGGACTGAATGACATCGACAGTGTGTTTCCCATTACTTTGTCGCTGCTGATGGCGATAGCGGCTACGCTCTACAACAGCATCCAGCATTTCGTGCCGGAAACATGGATGCACTATTATTACGATCCCACGCTGAATCCGTTTGACGTACCTTTCATCTTGGGATTGTTCATCGTTTGTGTGGGACTGATTCTGCTGGTGGGGGTAGCCATGCTCGATGATCTTTTCCATCAGACGAAACTGGAAGTCGCGTTTTTCTATCTGGTGGGACTGGCTGCTTACTGTATTTTCCTGTATATATTCTTCACCTATGTCTGGATATATGCTGCCTATGTCTGCCTGATAGCTTACACGGTATGGTGCATCGACCGTCTGCGGAAGTCAGACAAATATCCGTATGCCTGTGGAGCCTGTGGAGCAAAAATGCGGACAAAAGGCATTTGTCCGCATTGTGGTGCACTGAATGAATAGGCAAGATGATGTTAATTCGCCACACGCGTGCGAGCCTTGCGTGTGCAGTAACGTTTACATTGTGCACAGATATCGTATCCCAACATGGCTCCCAAAATGAAATCTTCTTCCGGACTGAGCAGGTTCAAGGGCCGGGTTACCATCAGGCGGATGGCATTGATACATTCCGCCTTGCCGAAAAACAAGTTGATGCGTTCCTCGTCTACCGGCTGAATCACGAACGGGATGCGCTGGCTTTTCAACCGGTTTACGGCAAATGTTTCGTATTTCTTGTTGGTGGTGTAGAGCACCATCTGACGCACACCTTTCTTGTATTCATAGATGTGGTTCAGAAACACTTTCAGTTCTACGGGATTGATTTCGGTTACTTTCATGGGAGTGGTTGTTTGGAATGATTCATAGAGTTGTCCGGAGGTTGGTTTCAGGCAAGTTCGGTTTTCAGCATTTCCGTCCATGCCGTTATACGCTCTTCGGTCTTGTCGCCTTCGTTGGTTTCGTCGATAGCAAGCCCCACGAAATATCCGTCGGTCACGGCAGCTGAAGAACAGTAAGTATAGTCGGCATCCGAAACGGCACCGATGAAGCGGCAGCCACTGTCTTTCAAGTCGTTGAACAAGATACCCATGCCATCGCAGAACGTATCGGCGTAAGATTCCGAGTCACCGCATCCGAACAGGGCAACCGTCTTGCCGGAAAGATCCATCCCTTTCAATACCTTGATGCCGTCGTACCAGTCGTCCTGCAATTCGCCGTCGCCCCAGGTAGATGTTCCTAAAATCAGCGCCTCGTAGCTCCCTGCCACATCGGCTGTGAGCTTGCTTACATCGTATACATCGCCGGAAGAAATTCCTAACTTATTTGCTATCATGCGTGCAACAGACTCAGTTGTGCCTGTTGTAGAACCGTAAAATACACCAGTCTTTTTCATTGCTTTATACTTTTAGTTGATTTGACATTGCAAAGTAACGGTGTATGGAGAAGTTTTGAAATACCTAAAAATAATGATTTTGTACGCATCGTTTAAGGTTATGTTTATTTCTGAAAAAATGATACTTAATGTGTTGATTTTTTTGAAAAATATCTTATATTTGTACATGCTGATTTTACGTTGTTCGGAAGAATAAGCCTTTAATCTGATAAAATAATAGCCTATGAAACTAATTACATCTTTCTACCCGTGTACGGTAAGGTTTAAACAACAGATGATTGTGAGAACATTTTACGCGCTACTAACATTCATTTTCATTTGTGCAAATGCGACAGCACAAGTAAGTGAAAGGATCAGCTTTGATAAAAAAAGCAAAAAGATAACTATAACGTTAATAAATGATTATGATACGCGTAGCTCCATAAGGTCAGGAATCTCGTATGCCCCTTTCCCAACAGATAATTGCTGGTACAAAGTCTGGTGGAAAGATAAAGATTCTACAGTTGTGGATAGTATAGATGTGGCTTGGTTTTATGAAAAATATATAGATAGCATCCTATTTCCAAAAACGGAAAAGTCGTTCACATTTAACTTAACACCACGTATACCAAATGTCAAATCAGTAGAAATTTTTATCCATTTTGGAGTATATACTATTATCGGTAAAAAAATAAATTATTGGGAAAAAACTGTCACAAAAGTTTATGACCTAAATTGAATCTGAAATTGAGGTGATTCTCAAAATAAAAGATATAGCTATTAGAAACACAGTGAGAATCGTAATCTGAGGAGAAACCCTGCACCTTTCAAAAAGAACCGGATTAAAAGGAACCGAAGCTGAAACGCCTGAAACGCGAACATGGGCAATCTATAAAAAGCATCCTCCTGCTTTAGCCTTCGTTGTGAAGGGACCAAAGACAGGAGGATGCTTTGCTTTTAAGTTTCTATTTATGAAATGTATTTTTTAATGAGGCCGTCTCAAAATGAAAAGCTGAGATAGGCTTACTTATAATCAATCAGTTACAACATAAAAATCTCCTACTTTAGTCTTTGTTTTTTCAATTACAGGACTAAAAGTAGGAGATTTTTTACTTCTAAGTTTCAATCTATAAGATTTTTACTTTTGCAATTCTATTTTGAGACGGCCTCATATTTTTATATTATCCTTACGGTGCTCGTTCTGCTTATTTATAAGGCATAATATCCTATGTAGAGCTTCGTTCGACATATCCGTTTGGTTTACGGAATGTGAGGCGGACATCAGAAGCGGCAGCGGATATCCACACCAACCTGAAGGGGACGGCCTTTCTGTGCAAAGCCTCTGTTCATGGTTTCGAAGTAGAATGCCTGATAGTCGGTGTTAAGCGCATTGTTTATCCAGAAAGCCAGCTGTCCGTTGCCCTTGTTGAAGTTGACACGTCCGTTCAGTGTGCCATACAGTGCCTGACTGGCATTGTTCTGTTCCGTCCAGTAGATGCGTCCGGCAGCCTTGTAGTTGGCATTCACCGTAATGTTGTCTAAGATAGCACCCTTTCTCATCGTGAACACGTACTGTGCTCCTACATTGAACGTGTGCTTGGGAACGAAAGGCACATAGTTGCCGTTGTAGTTCTCTGTGTCGCTCACCACGTAGTCGGTAAAGGTAGCGTAGGTATATCCATAATTTCCGTTCAGGCTGAACGCGTTGGTCAGCTGTGCACGCACGGAAGCTTCGGCACCCAGACTGCGGCTCTTTCCCGCATTGACCGTGATACGTCCCAGTCCGCTTTCGGCAAAACGTGAAATCTGCTGGTTGCGTGTATCCATGTAGAACAGAGCAACGTCGGCTTGCAGCTTGTCGTCGAACAAGGTGGTGTGCGAACCAACCTCATAGTTCCATGAATATTCAGGTTTGTAAAGCGTAGCATCCGACACGTTGACATCCGAAGCCGGCATTTCCGGCATCATTCCGGCAAACTTGCCGAGCACCTCGTCCTGCTTGATGGCATTCATCATATCGTTTCGCATGTTGTTCTGTATCAGGTCGGAGAACATCTGAATGTTGTATCCTCCCGAACGGTATCCCTTGCTGACGGTAGCATACACATTGTTCTTGCTGTTCCATGCGTACTGAATGGTGAACTTAGGCAGCAACTGCAAGTAGTCGGTCGATTCCTTGCCGATGAACTGCGTCTTGGCATTCAGCGGTCGGACAATCGCCGTTGGAAGGAAAGGAGCCGATACGCTGAAATCGAAATTCATGTCGCATACCGAGTTGTAATCCAGCTTTAGCTTCTCGTAGTCCAGACGCAGACCAGCCGTAACCGACAGACCTTCTACCAGCACATCGTTGAACGTAGACTGGTGGTAAATGGCACCGTTCAAAATCGGTGTATCGAACACACCCGAAACGGGCAAGGGTCGTGTCGTAATTTTGGTTGCTAAAGTAGGTGCTCCGGCAGGCAGATGCGAGAGTCCTGCGTTGATGTTATCCTCGATGAGGCTCTGGATTCCTTCTTCCTGGAAAGTAACCGGACCGTCAGTCTTCAGCCACTGATAGAATCCGCTCACTCCCGTAGTCCACTGCCAGCGGTTGCCCGGCTTCGACTTCAATACAAGTTCCTCGCTGATGGTTTTCGAGTTCTGCTTCTGCATGATGGTATAAATGTCGGCTTCGGTGAAATCCTGATCCAGATTCATCTGGTCGTACAGATACTGGAAACCTGTCACACTGCTCAAGATAAAGTTGTCTGCCTGATGCTCCAGATTCAGACCAGCGTTCAGCAAGTTACGCTTGTAACCACAGGGACGGTTGTACGATATTTTTCCGATATAGTCGCTGCGATCTTCCGTCTTGCCGTCGGTACGTCCGGTGTATTCATACGGATAACCTCCCTGATTGGTATATTCATAATTCACCGTCAGGTCCAGTTTCAGGTTGTCTGTAGGCAGGTAGATAGCGCGGAAACGACCTCCGAATTCATTGTCCGTATCGATGCGCTTGTTGTTGAAGCTGTTCTTGAAGAAGCCTCCCTTGTGCTCGTAGAAGAAGCCTGTAGAGAAAGCAAACTGCGAAGAAATACGATGATAATGGGTGAGTGAAGCTTTGTAGTCATTGTATGTAGCTGCGCTCAGACGGATATCCGTACCCTGATACGTGAAAGGCGACTTGGTAAATACACGGATCAGTCCGCCCATGGTATTTCGTCCGTACAGCGTTCCCTGCGGACCACGCATCACGTCGATTCGTTCGATATCGGAATAGTTGAAGTCGAAAGCCGACTTGTCGATGAACGGGATATTGTCGACATACAGACCCACGGCAGGCGTGTTGATACGCGAACCGATACCGCGGACATACACCGAGGTAGTCAGTTTGGAACCGTAATCGGGGATAAACAGATTGGGTACAAGTCCCGACAACGCCTTAACCGAAGTCACCGAGTTGTTGCGCATCTCATTCTGTGAGAGCGAAGTCGACGAAATGGCCTGCTGGCGCAGACGGTTATTTTCCTTGGGAGTGGCGATAACCACCACTTCTTCGATGTCTATAACTTTGGTAGTGTCCTTGACCAATGCAATCTCTGTATCGGTCGGAGTAGCAAAGGCGACTGTCGTCACGGCAGTTGCCAGCGAAGCGAGAATTGTACGTTTCATAATCTGTCTAGTGGGTTTTGTAATTCGGTTGCAAAGTAACGCCAATTCCTGTTATCCGGCAATCCTAATTTATGAGGATTATGCTATATTATTTGTATTCACTGGGATTCACACCAAATTGTTTCTTAAAGCTGACAGAAAAATGAGATACAGTTCCGACTTCGGATACGTTGTATTTGCCGCTTTTTAGCAGTTCTGCTGCTTTGTTGAGCTTATACTTAAGAAAGAAATGTATGGGTGTTTCTCCTGTTAGACCTTTTAGCTTGTAGTTGAACTTGGAACGGCTCATGCATAACTTTTCCGCTATAAGGTTAAAATTCAAATCATCTTGCGACATCATGCTATCCATTAACTGGTACAGATTATTCATAAAGGCCATATCTTGTGCAGACAGGGCGTTTGTTATAGTTTGCGAATTATTGGCAGAAGAAGATAGCAGCAGAGATCGTATATTATCTCGGTTTTGTAAGAGAGATTTGACGAGTGCTTTCAGATATTCCGGGTTAAATGGTTTGGTAACGTATGCACTGGCTCCTACATTCAGTCCTTCTACTTGTTCTGTTATTTGCGATTTAGCTGTAATCAGAATAACAGGAATATGGCAGTAAAGTTGGTTGGCTTTCAGTCTCTTACAGAACTCATATCCCGACATTTCTCCCATGACAACGTCCGATAAGATAATGTCCGGCTCCAGATTCTCTAATGCTGCTATGGCAGATTCTGCATCGTATTTATTGGTCACGTTATATTCCTTTTCGAATAGAGATTTGAGATATACCGATATTTGAATATCATCATCTACAATCAATAGATGTGGTTTTTATGGGTCTATCGCAATAGTAGCATTTGTTGAAGGATATGTTGGTGTATCTCCCAAAAGATCCTCAAAATTATTTTTTTCAACCGATAGTCTTTCGTCTTTTTCATAAGCGCTGTCATCAATAGGGAGCAGTACATGAAATATGGCCCCAGTACATCGAGAACCGTCCTTTACATTTTGAGCTATTACGTTTCCGTGATGAAGTTGTACCAGCCGCTTTACATAATATAGTCCAATCCCAGTACCCCAGTTTGCATATTTTAATCCAGATTTATTATCTGCCTGATAGTATCTTTTGAAGATGTCGGTAAGTTGTTCTTCGGGTATACCTTTCCCACTATCCTGAACATAAATGTGGACATACTTTTGGTATACAGGTAAATCTTCAATAATTGAAGCAGCCTGATTATAGCCTATGCAAGCCAGACCGATTTTTATGCAGCCATTTTGTGGCGTATGTTTCAAAGCGTTTGTAAAGAGATTGCTAAGGATTTTTGATAATTTGTCTTTGTCGAGCCATACAAATAAAGATGTTTGCATTCCCGTAGATTCGACCTTGATATTTTTCTGAACAGCGCTTGTCTCAAAAATTTTTATAAGGTCACTTATCTCATTTGCAATATCATATTTACTGATTTGCATTTTCAGGACATCTGTTTCCAACTTGTTGAAGTCCAGCATTTGATCAATCAGTTTTAACATTTGGTTGATGCTGCGTAATACAATCTGGAGTAACTGATGACTCTCTGTTGATAGTCTTTTGTCCTTTTGCAACAGGATAATCGGTCCGGAAATCATACTTAGTGGATTTCTGAACTCATGGGATATGTTGGCAAAAAAGTTCATGTTCATTTCATTGGTAAGATGTTCCCGCTCTTTGTCACGTTGGAGCATTTGCATAACCAGACGGTCTGATTTGATATGCAAGTATAGTCGGTTTATATACATGATGATGCCAATGACTATCATGATATATAATAAAATAGCTGGAGTGGAAAACCATGGAGCTTTTTCCACGGAAATATGAATCTGTTCTTCCGAGAATATATTTTCTTGTCCGGGTAGAACCAGCTTTACTTTGAATGTATAATTACCAGCGGGTAAATTGGAATAAATTGCTTGTTTGTTGTCATTACTTTCAATCCATTCCGAATCGAATCCTGCCATTTTATAATAGCAGGAATATTGTAGGGCAGGAGAATAGCATACAGCTCCAAAACTGATGGTTATATCATTGTCTTTATAGCTTAATTGTATTGATTCGACCGGATTGGTCAGAAGATCAACGCCCTTACTTTTATTACCTCTGTTTATTATGATTTTTTCCAGATGAACTGTTGGCAGTGTACTTCTCTCCATTGCCGATGATGTAAAGATTGTACATCCTTTGGTATGTCCGAAAATATAGATGGAATCTTGTATGATAGAGGCACTGTTTTTGTTGAATATGACGCTATACTTATCTTGTGCGTTGATGGTTGTTGGGTAGAATGTAACTCTGTTATCTTGTTGCGTGTATTCAGCAATTCCTTGCTGTGTGCCAATCCATAATCCTTGGTTGCCATTCTCTACTAGAATGCTGATATAAGTATCCGGTACGGCATCTATATGCGTTAATGTTTGGGTATCCATATGCATTACATACAGACCTTTGTTGGTTCCTATCCAAATGTTTTTCTGTTTGTCTTCCAACATGCAGATAGGGGTGATTCCTTTTATATTATTTGATGTTGTTGTGTGGATAGGCTTTATGATACCATCGGGAAAAGAACATGTTGCCAATTGTAAATTGTTGGTACAGATAAGTATCATTCCTGATCTTAAGTAGAGAATAGCACTTTCTCGTTCGTAGATAGGAAAGTTAAGTGCAACAGCTTCTGTATGACTTCCATCTGAAGAAAATTTCAACAGTCGGTTGTCATTTGTCGTTGCGTATATATTTCCTTTACTATCAGTACAAGTATTGCTGAGAAATATGTTTTCTATTCCATAACGAAACACTTTTTCCAGATAGAGTGCCTCATTTTTATACTTGTAGCACATCAGACGGGAGTTTGATGCCAGCCATATGTAATTTTTGACGCAGTAGATGTTATTTATTTTGTGTTGAAATCTTCGTGTGAAGATTCCTTCTATATCTTCATCTCCCTTAAATTGTAGAAATTTTTTTGTTACAATGTCGTAAGAGAAAATATTGTTATTATCTTGAAGTCCCCATATCATATTTTCTTGGGTTGCCAGAGCACGTATGGAAGTATTGTTCAGCTTTTCTATTAATGCTTGATGTTGTAGAGCCGCATCATTCGATAATCGTTTCAGGTTAGTGTAACCTTTCCATCTGGTTCGCCGTCACGATGGTGTACGCACCGACCGCTACAAGCTGATCCATTTCTATGGTAAGGGTGGCGCTGAAGGAGCTACCCCGAACATGCTGAAACCTGGCACGCGTGAAAACCGTATATTTAACATGCTTACCAAGGCCAACTATTTCCCGGCTTCGAGCGAGGATATAAACTACAATGAATTGTATGATTTGGAGAAAGACCCGAACGAACTGAACAACCTCTACGGTCAGCCCGGTTATGAGGAAATTACGAAGGAGCTTCAAGGACTGCTCGATGATTATCGTACAAAACTGAATGTAACCGAGTATTAAACCTGAAAAAGACAGAAATGAAAAAAATTCAATTCATAGGAATGTCGTTCGTAGCAATGATGCTTGTTTCGTGTGGTCCTTCCTTGCCTCAGTTGAGAAAGAATACAATAGACGAAGTTATTGCTGCCATGACACTGGAAGAAAAGGCACGGCTTGTAATCGGTACAGGCATGGAGGGTACTTCGGGCGACAGCGCCGTTGTGGGTGAAACGAAAGGGCTTGTTCCCGGTGCTGCGGGAACTACCTATCCTATTCCCCGGCTGGGCATTCCCGGTATCGTGCTGGCCGACGGACCGGCTGGACTTCGTATATCTCCTACCCGTGACAATGATACGGCTACTTATTATTGTACGCATTTTCCAATTGGTACGGTGCTTGCTTCTACCTGGAACAAGGAACTCGTAGAAAACGTGGGGAAGGCCATAGGTAATGAAGTTCTGGAATATGGTGCCGACGTGCTGCTGGCACCAGCATTGAATATCCATCGTAATCCTTTGTGTGGACGCAATTTTGAATATTATTCAGAAGATCCTGTGGTTTCAGGAAAAATCGCTTCCGCGTATGTGAAAGGAGTGCAGAGTAATGGTGTCGGTACCTCCGTCAAGCATTTTGCAGTCAATAATCAGGAAAGTAACCGTAAATCGAACGATGTTCATGTCAGTCCGAGAGCCCTGCGTGAGATTTATTTAAAGGGCTTCGAGATTGCCATAAAGGAATCCTCCCCATGGACAGTCATGTCTTCATACAACTATCTGAATGGTACGTACACCTCCGAAAGTAAGGAGCTGCTTACAACTTTGCTGAGGGATGAATGGAAGTTTGATGGAATGGTGATGACCGACTGGTTTGGTGGAAGCGATGCCGTTGCGCAGATGAATGCCGGAAATGATATGTTGCAGCCTGGTCTGCCTAAATAGTATGATGCTATCGTAAAAGGTGTGCAGAATGGAACGCTTGACGAGAAGGTTCTCGACCGTAATGTGAAACGTATCCTGAATCTCATAGTGAAGACTCCTCGCTTCAAGGGATATGCTTATAGCAATAAGCCGGACTTGAAGGCACATGCCGCGGTTACGCGTCAGTCGGCTACCGAAGGCATGGTATTGTTGAAAAATGACGCTCAGGCATTGCCGCTTTCGAATACGGTAAAGAATATTGCCTTGTATGGTTGCACTTCATACGATTTTATCGCTGGTGGAACAGGGTCCGGCAATGTGAACCGAGCATATACAGTATCTCTTCTAGATGGTCTGAACAATGCCGGATATACAGTCGACGGTAACCTGAAAGATTTGTATGAAAAGTACAATGCGGACTTCTATGCGGAACAGGCAAAGGTGAAGAACGAAGATCGTCTGGCTCAGTATCTGCCGAAGAAACGTCCTGCTGAACTGGTTCTGCTAGTGTCTGACTTGAACAATCAGGCTTTGAAATCGGACATGGCCATA
>ULWO01037901.1_pt1 | contig 17156 bp, 17 predicted proteins | sample 1960421 | NCBI WGS metagenome assembly ULWO01 (sample SAMEA4835814, study PRJEB28245) | human gut metagenome | biome: gut microbiome; material: fecal sample | place: Denmark | collected 2008 | reverse complement strand
TTCGTCCAACTGGAAACCCTCCTTGGCAAGGACGATTGCTGCTCCTCTGAGGTAACAGACCTTTTCTTCTGCGCTGATGCTCATATAGCTCCTCCCATGCATAAAAAATAAGGCCGGAGCGATCATGCTCCGACCTACAAATGCAGGCGCTGCGACCAGCGCCCTTTTTGAAATGAAAAAGGGCACCGCTTTCTTAGTCCGTCAGGACCAACAAAACGACGCCCAAATCTTTGTGAGTCTTTTTTGAGAAAAATACCGCTGCCAGCCAGAAAAATCGCCGCTGAAAAAGGGCGCTGGCTGAACGCATCTGCATGAAACAGGAAAACGCCCGGTTCGAATCGGGGCAGACGCCCTGAAACAGCGATTTGCATCTATGGTTTGAGAGAAGAAATCCGGGCTTGAAAAAGCCCGGAAACGGTTGATGCGCCTGACTTTTCGCCAGACGCATCTATACCGTTTCGTTAATATGGTACGCCCGACTGGATTCGAACCAGCGGCCTTTAGAGTCGGAGTTATCAGGCCGTCAAGCCGGAAAGCCTTGCGGCGCAATGGTTTAGTTGGTATCGCACAAATTTCCAGCATTTAGGGAGAACCCCTCGGAGTCCTTGCGGCGCAAGGGCTCCGAGGTTTTTCATAGTAGTAGTCAAATAGTAGTCTGGACTCACGCCAGCAGCTCCATCAATTTCCTTGCAGCATCCATGCAATCCTGCGCCTCTTTTTCAGAAACAGGGATATACGAGTCAGACGGATAGCGTGTTTCAATGTAAAACTGGTTCACATACGCGCAGTCCCTGAGCTTATCCTGCCGCTGAACATCTGCCAGTTATTCTAATATCCGATATAATATTCATAGCTTTACTTTTCCTGTTAAATATTCTGTTATATAGCCACAAAAGGAAACCAACCCCAATCCAAAATATAAAAACATCGTTTAAGGAAGGCACAACCACGAAAAACATCAACACTTACATCCTTATTGCTATCGTCTCTCTCATTTTGGTGGTCGCCTGGGCCGCCGGTAAGGCTGGCCTGCTGGAGCTGGCCAAGATCGAGAACATGCGCACCCAGGCCGCTGATCTGGCGGCGGGGCGCAAGGCACAGAGCACCGACGATCTGGACGCCATCGAGGAGGAGCTGGAGAAGGGCGAGGCGGCGGTGGCCGCGCCGGAAAAGCGCTACGGCTTTCTGGCTGTCTGCGCCGGCGAGGGTCTGGCCGCGGTGTTCCGCGACCTGACCGTGGATCGCATCGTCTCCGGCGGGCAGACCATGAACCCCTCCACCGAGGCCATTTTGCAGGAGGTGAACCGCACCCCCAGCGAGGTGGTGTTTATCCTGCCCAACAACAAGAACATCATCATGGCCGCCCAGCAGTGCGTGGGTCTGACCGAAAAGCAGGTCATCGTGGTGCCCACCGCCACCGTGCCCCAGGGCATCTCCGCCATGATGGCCGTGGATCCCGACAACGACGATCCCCAGGCGATCCTGGCGGCCATGACCGAGGCCGCGTCCCACGTCACCACCGCGCAGATCACCTACGCCGCCCGCAACTCCGACTTCGACGGCTTCGCCATCAACGAGGGCGACTACCCAACGCTTGCCAAAGAAGAAGCAGACGAAGATGGTCAGAGCCACCAGCACCACCGTGTAGATCACGATAGGCAGCAGATAGGTGGAGACCATTTTCAGATTCAGCGTAGCCACCGCAGCGGTGACGCAGATGTCCAGTGCCACATTGGAGATGGTTCCCACGGTTTTTTTGTCCACATAGCCGTCCAGATGAACTGCCTGCAGCAGCAGCCAGACAATAATGGCGCCCACCATACCGTGCAGGAAGGAGGGGAACTTGTTGACAAAGGGAACAACGCTGCCCAACAGCGCAAAGAGCTTGTCGCCCACCCAAATGCACACAAACAGGATGCCCAGCTGCAGCGCAAAGGAGTTGATGCCGCTGCCGGATACGCGCTCCATGCCGATGGCTGTGCGCTTGCCTTCGGGAATAAGGCCGCCGTACATGCTGGGATCGGTGTCCTTCGTCACCGTGGAGACGTAGCCCTTTTTGGCACCGATATTCAGAATGACAACACCGACCACCATGGCCAGAACAAGTCCCAGCGTAGAGAAGATGATACCCAGATCAAGGGAACCTTCAATACCGTATTCGCTAAAGATCGCGCCGGCACTGGCGGCGGTGCCATGGCCGCCGAAGAAGGAGAACACGCCGATGATGCCCCAGTGCTCCGGCAGGGTATCCCAGACGGCAGACAGGCCGCAACCCAGCAGCAGACCCACGGCAGCCTGCGCAAAATACAGCATACAGCTGATGTCCGTAGCACCGGCATAGTTCTTCAGGCTCGCTTTTGAGACCTTCATACCCATGAACATGGCGGTCAGCACCAGCACGATCATGGGACCGGGCATGCCGGACAGTGTCTCTGGCAGTTCGATCAGCCCAAGCACCTGCGGGCCGACGATCAGCGCCACCAGACCGCCCAGCACGGAGGCGGGAATAAACAGCTTTTGCAGCGGCTTGATCAGCTCGCGCAGAATAAAGCCGACAATAAGGAAACAGAACAGGACGATCAAATCATTGAAAACAGTAGCAAACATGGCCTTTCTCTCCTTTTGTGTGTTTTATACGATCATACTCGAAACGGGCTTGCCGTCCAGCACATCCAGCACATTCTGCACCACAGCCATACCGGTTCGGTAAAGCGCCTCCTGCGTGTTGCCTCCAATATGGGGCGTGGCGGAGAAGTTGTCCAGCGTCAGCAGCGGGCTGTCCTTGGGCAGGGGGGCGGGATCGGTGGCGAACACGTCAAAGGCCGCGCCGCGCAGCTTCCCGGCCTTTAGTGCCTCGTATAGATCGTTCTCGTTGACGACCTTCCCGCGGGATGTGTTCACGAAGATGGCGGAGGGCTTGAAGTGATCAAACAAATCTCCGTGGATCATATTCTCTGTCTGGGGATTCAGATGCACACTGATGGTCACCAGATCGGACTGCTCCAGCAGAGCCTCCAGCGTATCCACCTTCTCGATGCCGCGGCGGGTGGCCTCCTCCTCAGGAACAAAGGGGTCGTACCCCACCACCTTCACGCCAAAGGCGGCGGTCATCATGTGCGCCACCATCTGGGGGATATTGCCCATGCCGATAAGCCCCAGCGTCTTGCCGGTGACCTCTGTGCCCTGCATTTCCGGCGGAGCGATGCGGGTAAACGCTCCCTGACGCATCCCTACATTGGCGCGATAGAGGTCTCGACTCATTTCCAGAAAGCGTGCTACGATCAGCTCCGCCACGGAGGTGGCATTTGCCAGCGGTGCATTGACTACATGTACACCGTGCGCTTTGGCGGCATCAATGTCAACGCCTTCGAAGCCTACGCCATGGCGTCCCACGACCTTCAGGTTCGTGGCCTTTTCGATCATCTCGCGGGTCACCTTTACGCCGCGAACCACCATACCGTCCAGCTCCTCCGGATGGTCGAAGTTGTCCACGACCTCTGCATGCACTTTCAAATGCTCTACAGCAGCGGGATGGATATATTCACTGAGATATACTTTCATGTTACCGTCCTTCCTTAATGGCTGCGGCCGTCCGGCGCAGCAGCTCCTCGGTGGGAGCCTTGCGGTCTATTGCGGACACGCGGACGATCAGCTGGTACACATCCACCTGCTCCTCCTGCGCCACCTGGTGGAACATCTTCAGGAAAGAAGAGTGGCAGCCGGACAAGCCCAGGATCAGATCCTCCGGGCAGACAGCCACATGATAGCCGTAGGCTTTCATGGCGGGGATCAGTTCCTCGTCCTCATACCGCAGCAGTTTGTACAGGTCTACGCCATCCAACAGCCCCTGATGGGAAAGTGTTGCCACAGCCAGCTCCGTAGCACAGTTGCCTGCGCTGCGAGCCATACCCAGCAGGCCGCCATCCACTTCGTCCGCACCGGCTTCCGCCGCTGCCAGCGCATTGGCCTGCGAAAGACCCAGATTGCTGTGGCCGTGGAATCCCACGGGAATGCCCGCCTTTTCTTTCAATGCTTTGACATAGGCGGTTGTTTCGTGAGGGTACATGGTTCCGGCGGAGTCCATGATGGTAATGATGTCGACGCCGGCCTCTGCCAGCATTTTTGCTTCCTCCGCCAGCTGCTCGGGGGAGCAAATATAGGCCTTCATCATGGAGTACCGGCAAGTCAGGCCGGCTGCTTTGACCATTTTCACGGCCTCTGCCGCTTTAGCGCCGTCACCGGCCGCAATGCCTACCCGAATAAAATCAAGGCCGTTGTCCTTGACCATTTTGATCTTGTCCGTATCGGCAAAGGCGGCCAGCATAAATATGCCCAAGCGGCCTTTTCCAGCATAACGGGACGCCAGCTTGGCGTAGCCCTCGTCATCCAGCGGAGCTTCCGCACCGCGGTCATAGCTGCCAATGCCCTTGGCATTTCCCATTTCAATGTCCTGAATACCGCAGTCAAGAAGTCCGCGGATCATGCTTTCCGTCAGCTCTGGCGAAAAGCCATTGCCCACCACATTGGCGCCATCGCGCAATGTGCAGTCGAAAATACGCACGACTACATCTCTCCTTTATTACATTTTTGCTATATATACAAAACGTTCTGTATTTCTTGATTATATTTTCAAAGTGGGTTATACTGATGCAAGCAAAAGCGGAGGTTGATCCTATGACGAATACGCAATTGGAGGCATTTCTCACACTTTGCCGGTATGGGAATATCACCCAAGCGGCGGAGCATTTGTTTATCACACAGCCCGCCCTGAGTCGGCTGATCAAATCGCTGGAATCGGAATTGGGCTATACGTTATTTAACCGCGGGAAAGGGCAGCGCCAAGCGGTTTTGACGGAGGAAGGGCAGCGATTTCGCGCTATCGCCGTTGACATGGATCGTCTCTACAGGCAGGCAAAAAGTCATGAGACTGCCAAGGTAAGGACTATGCTGCGTGTTGCGGCGACGCCCGCCCTGTACTCCTCTTTCCTGCCGGATGCATATATCCGTTTTCGCAAGGCTCGACCGGATGTGGACGTGGAATTGGATGCCGTACACTCTATGGAGGCATATCGGCAGCTTGTCCGGGGGCAGGCCGACCTGGCGCTTGTAAATTCTCATATTGTAGAACCGTCCGTTGTCAGTGTGCCCTTGTTCAGCGAGCGGGTCGTTCTGCTGTGCAGCAAGGGTCTGTATCCGGAGGGCGTCATCCACCCATCACAATTAGACCGGTCATTGTCGATATCCACGGGATGGAGCCCTGATTTCCAAGCGTGGTTTGAATATTGGTTCGGGAAAACCCTATCCACCTCATATCTACGGATCAAAATCGGAAGCATGGTGGAGCATTTCGGAGCTTTGCAGGATTTCTGGATCGTCATTCCGGAATCCAGCGCAGAGCATATTCAAAGAAACACCGGCGCAGATGTTCATCTGCTGGCTGATGCACCGCCGGATCGCGTTTGCTATGCTCTGTATATGCATCAAAAAGAAAGCGGCGCCAGAGATGGTATGCTGTCAGCTATACGCGAGAGCTTGCAGGCGATGCCTAAAATCAAGCTCCTTTAATGTGCCTCACAGTCATTTTATAGCACATATTCATAAAATAGTAAAATGCTGATTTTTGGTTGCAAATATAATATTTTGGTAATATTTTGTATTGCTTCCACTCAAATTGTTTGCCTACACGCATTACTCCCTCATACTATTTCTCAATTTGTGTCTCTCATTTCAAAGTAGGGCGCTTCCTCCTTTGATGGCTTTAATGGCCTGAACATCCACTATTCTATCACTGTTGGCTAGTGCCCTGCTTAAGATTAAAACCCACCCGCCTAGCGGGTGGGTTTTTGTTCCGTGCTCTCGCACGGAACTGCTCAAGGTGAGTAAAGACCACCCCTCAAAGGGGTGGTTTAACTTCACGACTCCTTCAGCCACCGCTGGAAATTCTCTGCAGTGATGATGCCCTCGTCGCATTTCTTTTTCTGCTCTCTGGCCTGCTCGCTCCACGCATAAAACTCACTGTCGCTGATGCGCCCGGCCTTGATCCACGCGAAACGGCGTTTATACTCCCGGCGGTAGACCTTGAATACAGGGTCGTCCGCCTGCTTCAGCGTCCACTGCTGGAATGCCCCCATCGCGCGGCAGCTGGACTGACCGTCGAGCGGCGTGCGGTCGCAGTACTCCGCGCTGACACGGCCTGTCTGGGCAAAGTACCGCCCGCAGTTCTTGCAGCGACGCACGGTGATGCTGCGCTCCACGCAAGTCTGCAAAGAAAAGCTGATCATATCCGCCACTGTATTCGCATATAGCACCGGCGCGCAAGCGTCACCACCCACCGGCTCGAAGCGCGTGGTCAGCAGACGGAACGGGAACAACTCCGGGTCGCTGGGCTGGTCAGGCTGGTCGAAGTGATAGTACCGCATGACTTGCCGGCTGGGTTCGCGCCCGGCCTTGTCTATATCCAGTATCAGCTCGAAGAACCGCTGGATCTGCTTTTGGTACAGCGGCAACTCCTCCGACAGTGACCGCAGCTCGTCCAATGCGCCCGATACCGCAGCCTCGGTGTTCTCGAAGCCCACGGAACGGAAGTAGAACCACTTGGTATACAGCACGCGAAAAAAACTGTGCATCTCTGCCAGCGCTCCCAGCCTGACCATGGCGTTGGTCACACGCTCACGGTCGAGGCTCTCCAAGTCATCGGAGATGCACCGCAGCGCGACGGCAACCTTCCCGATGTCCAGTTCGGCGAAGGACAGCAGCGACTCCAAAAAAGAAAAAATCTTTCGCTGCGACGGTGCTCCCTGGGTGCCGAAAGCGTCGCTCTCGATGACCTCATGCCTTCCGGGGAAATACATTTTACAGTACCACATAGCATCCTCCAATTATGGACTAATTGTAAATAATGTTCGACAGCGTTGACAGGATATGCCGCCTCTGTTATGATAGACTCAAGCTAAATGTCTAACCGATGTTGCAATTAGTCTATCATCCGCAAATTTGTTTGTCAACAGGAAAGGAGAGCCTATGTCCCACAAGCTACCCACCATCAATGCAGAAGAATTACTCTCATGTCCGATGCCACCCACTCGGTTCATTATTGACCAACTGCTACCGCAGGGCTTACATATCCTCGCCGGTGCGACGAAGATCGGCAAGTCCTGGCTGGCACTGGCTCTGTGTCTCTGTGTGGCCAAGGGTGAAGCCCTGTGGTCTTTCGCCGCACAGAAATGCGGCGTACTGTATCTGTGCCTTGAAGATAGCTATCAGCGTATCCGCTGCAGACTCCTGGATCTCACGGAGGATGCACCGGATACGCTATACTTTTCTGTCATGTCGGCACAGCTCCACAATGGGTTGGAACAGCAGATAGAGCAGTTCTTATCTGAACACCCCGATACAGGTCTCGTAGTCATCGACACACTGCAGCGTGTTCGCGGCAGCGGCGATAACGGAAACCCCTACGCCAACGACTACCGTGATATTGGTGCACTGAAAGCACTGGCAGACAAACACCGTATCGCCATCTTGCTCATCCATCATGTTCGCAAGTTGAAATCCGACGATCCCATGGATATGATCTCCGGCACAAACGGCATTAGCGGTGCTACCGATACGAACTTTGTGTTGATGAAAACGAGTCGTAGCGAAAACACCGCAACACTTTACTGCACAGGGCGCGATATTGTGTACAGGGAACTGCGCTTAGAGTTCGACAGCGAAACGCACCTTTGGAATTTGCTCTCAGATGACAGTCCGCATACCGCGCAGCCTGACGCACGACTTCTTTCTCTTCTCTCTGCACTGCTGCGGCAGCAGCCTGCCATCAACGTCCCTGCAGCGACCCTCTTGAAAATCATCGACCCTGATGATGTAGAGGGGCTCACGCCCAATCTTCTATCTCGCCGCATCCGCAAAAATGTTGATACGCTGGGCAAAAATGGTATCATGGTATCCTTCCGCAAGAGTAACGGAGAGCGTCTCATCTGTCTCCGGAGGGCCGATAGGGACGCAAATATTACTACCGCAAACACCGTCCCTATCGACCCTGCGAAGGGTGCAAATCAATGATATTTGTCCCGGTTTCAATCAGAGGATATACCCCTCCATTTCGCTCCGGAAAATCACGATTTTGGAGCAAACCCAGGGAAGGAAAAGAGAAATTCACAGTCCCACTGCGCCTCACGCCCGTTGCCCGCCGTGTTGCCGCCTGTGGGCCGCCGTGTGGCTTCGTGGGGCGGAGGTGGGGTACGGATACCCCCCAGCCTATTTGGGCGCGTGTTGGGGAGCTTTTCGGTGCGCCGAAAGCGAAGCAGGAGAAAGGGGCGGCGTCGTGGACGCCCCCGCCCCGGTCACTTCTGCCCACAGTGCGGGCAGTTGCGCCGTTCCACCAGCGGCGTCGTAGAAGAGGATTTTCGGCGGGCGGTGGGGTCGAGAACAGAAATGATCCCGCAATTACGGGAAAAGCTGCGGGGTCGCGGCAAAATTTCAAGGAGGAAAATGAAATGACAAATAACAAGGAAAAGTACGCTTTTTGGCTTACGCCGGAAGCGAAGAAAATGATAGAAATAAACGCACCGCTGGCTAACTGCGGCAGCCAAAGTGAGTTCGTAGAGAAGGCTGTTCGGTTCTACGACGGCTACCTGAAGGTGCAGAACGCCGGTGCGTTCCTGCCTCACGCAGTGGCTGACGTGCTGGAAGGTACGCTGGGCGTGTTCGCAAACCGTATGGCCAAGCTGCTGTTCAACCTGACCGTGGAGCACAACATCACCAACCACCTGCTGGCCGCAGACGTGGATATGACACGCGAGGAATACAACAAGCTGCGCGGCGGCAGCGTCCGCGAGGTCACCAGCACACGGGGTACGATCTCGCTGAAAGATGTGATTCAGGGAGACAACTACTGATGGCCAGCATTAAACAGCTCACCGAACGTAAGTACAAAATCACCATCAGCAACGGCTATCGCAATGGCAAGAAAATCTGCAAATCTCAAACCATCCAAGTTCCGAAATCTGTTTCTTCGCGCAGCATACGTCAGTACGTCATGCACGAAGCGGAGGAACTGGAACGCCGCTTCAAGTACGGCTTCAGTGAGGATGGCAGCACCACCTTTCAGGACTATGCGGAAAGCTGGCTGTCCCGGCAGAGCAAATACGCGCCCAGTACGCTGGCTTCCTATCGCCGACAACTGGAAGTGGTCTATCCATACATTGGAGCAATCCCCATGTGCAAACTGCGTCCGTTGGCGATTGAAAATATGCTCACCCAACTCCGCAAACGGAAGAACCGCAGCGGTCAGCCCATCCGCGAAACCACCGTTCAGCACTATCTGTCTGCCGTGTCCGCTGTGCTCAGCGACGCAAAACGTAATGAAATCATCCAGAAGAATCCCGCCCGCATGATCGACCTTCCCGCGGCCTCGCACACCGATCAACACATTCCTACTGTTGAAGAAGCGCAACATCTGCTGCAAGCCCTCGCCAGAGAGCTGCGGCATTTTCGTGTGTTCTATCTGCTGGCTATGGCTACCGGTTGCCGCCGCGGTGAGCTGTGCGCTCTGCGCTGGTCGGACTTCCGCACCAGCGGCAACAGCTTCATTCTTACCGTCAGCCGCTCCCGCAGTATCGTGGCGGGTAAAGGCGTAGTGGAGGGTAACACCAAAAACGGCCACAGCCGCCAGATCATTCTCTCACCTGCCCTGCGTGGCGTGCTGCTCAGTTACCGCTGGCGGCTGGCGCAAGAGGCGGCAAGGCATGGCAGAAAGCTCAGTCCGTATCTGTTCGTCAATTCGGACGGGGCTCTCATTCACCCCGATACATTTACCAAACGCCTACGGAAGATCTATGACGCCATCGGCTTTCCGCGGGAGTACCATCTTCACACCCTGCGGCACTACTTCGTGACCTCGCTTCTGCACTGCGGCGTGGACAAGCAGACGGTGGCAGACCTCGTGGGTCATGCGGACACCGGCTTTCTGGAGCGCACCTACTGCCACCCCCAGCAGGCGCAGAAGGAGCAGGCGGCAGACTCCATGCTCACCATGCTCCGTCCGGACGGTGGACAGATCTTCAATCTCGCCGCCTGTTCTCCGAAGCAACACAGCGCATGATTGTTGCTTTCGTAGAAATTCATTTCTCCAAGAAAATTGTGATAGCTTTACCGCCGCGCTTGCGGTATGTTGTGCTTGCAAAATAAGCCTCAACTGTATCGAGGTCAAATGAAAGAGAGGTCATTTTTATGGCAAGCATCCGCAAGCGCGGCAGCAGCTATCTCATCGTGGTCTCCATGGGCTATGACTACAACGGCAAGCGCATCAAGCCCCAGCAGAAAACCGTCCATCCTCCCGCAGAGCTGACGCCCAGGCAGGTCGAAAAGTGGCTCAACGAGCAGGCTGTCCTCTTTGAACGTGACTGCCGCCACACGCCGCAGCCCGTCCAGCAGCTCACGCTGGCAAAATACATCGACCTGTGGCTGGCGGACATCGCCCCCGGCAAGCTGGCGAAGTCCACCATCCGCCGCGACCGGCAGGACATCGAGCGTATTCTCCCGGCGCTGGGTCACTACAAGCTCACAGAACTGCGGCCGGAGCACTTCCGGAATTTCTACGCAGAACTGCGAAAAGTCATTCGTCCCGACACAAAAAAGCCACTCTCCGAGTACACCATTGAGGGCGTGCACGCTACGCTGTGCAGCATCCTCTCTGATGCCGTGGAGGGTGGCTTTCTTTCGCATAATCCGGCGTGGCGCACCTACCGCTACGCCGGGCGCAAATGCGAAAAGAAGATTGCAGACGAGGAAACGGCGCAAAAAATCATCGCCGCACTGGAGGGCGAGAGCATCAAGTACGAAACCTACTTCAAGCTCATCATCGCCACGGGGATGCGGCGGGGCGAGTGCTGCGGATTGAAGTGGTGCGACATTGATTGGGAGCAGCGTTCCATCCACATCTGCCGCAATGCGGTCAAGGTGACGGACGAGGAGATCTTCGTAAAAGAACCCAAGACCCGCGCAGGTGACCGCTATGTGTACTTCTCCGCCGAGATGGAAAGTCTCCTGCGGGAGTACCGGCAGGAATGTGCATACATCACCGAAACCTATGACCAGCGGCAGCTGACCGCTGATGACTTCCTGTTCCGCCGTCAAGGAGCGCAGCTCCCCATGACGCCCACCACCTTTACCTACCGCTTCAAGCTAATCCTCAAGAAGAACGGCCTGCCGCAAGAGCTGAACGTCCATTCTCTCCGGCACACCGCCGCCAGTCTGATGATCGCGGGCGGCACGGATGTCGCAACGGTGGCGGGCATCCTCGGCCACAGCCAGCCCTCCACCACGCTGGACATCTACACCCACGCCTTCGACAAGAACAAAAAGGCCGCCAGCGCGGGCTTGCAGGGAATGTTGGAGATATGACATAGCGTAATAGCTTAGTTGGATCGCAAAATGCGCAATAGTGGTCAAATCAGGTTTCAATTCTCCTAACTTTCCGCATATAAAAACCGTCTCAAGCATATCGTTTGAGACGGTTTTTGGTATGCCCGACTGGATTCGAACCAGCGGCCTTTGGAGTCGGAGTCCAACGCTCTATCCAACTGAGCTACGGGCACATATTTGATTGTTCTCTACGGGAATAGTAGTCAAATAGTAGTCAACGACCACCCATTTTTTCTCTGCCGTTCCCGCAAACGCAGGTGCGGCAAGGCTTTGCGCCATATCTCAACTGGAGATGCCTGAAATGTCGGAGTCTAACGCTCTATCCAGCTGAGCTACGGGCGCATGCATGTCGATTTCATCCCGACTCATGAATTATAGCAGGTTTTTCCTCGGTTGTAAAGAAAAATTTTTCAGAAAGATTGTTAAAAAAGTTGACAAGTGGGTCTGTTTGTTGTACAATATCAGTGAGTTTTGTGGAGGGCGTCCGGCAGAGGAGGGTTATATCTGCCGGACAACCCGGTATAAAGAGGAAGATGATCATGAAAAAGCAAAAGATTTCTGACGCCGTCATCCATCGGCTGCCCCGGTACTACCGGTATCTGGATGACCTGTATAACAAGGGCGTGGTGCGCATCTCCTCCAGCTCGCTGGGGAGCAAGATGGACATCACCGCCTCCCAGATCCGGCAGGATCTCAGCTGCTTCGGTGAGTTCGGCCAGCAGGGGTACGGCTACAACGTAGCCGAGCTGCGGGCCGAGATCGGTCACATCCTGGGCATTGACAACGGCCACCGGCTTATCATCATCGGCGCGGGCCATCTGGGTCACGCTCTGCTCCAGAACTTCGATTTTGAAAAGGTGGGCTTCCAGGTGGACTCCGCCTTTGACGTGTCCCCGGCGCTGATCGACACCCAGATCCGGGGCGTTACCATCCGCGCTATGGATCAGCTGGCGGACTATGTAGCCCGGTATCAGCCCAACGTGGCGGTGCTGACGGTACCGCAGAACGTGGCCCAGCCCCTGGCGGATCAGTTGATCGGCCTGGGCATCCGGGGCTTCTGGAACTTCACCAATGTGGAGCTGTCCACCGACGTGCCCGGCGTGTTTTTCGAGGATGTCCACTTCGTGGACACGCTGCTGACGCTGAGCTACCGCATTTCCCGCGGCTGAGCGCACCTTTTCCCGGCCCCGGCATACTATGGGAATGAGACCCCACCATGGGTCCATATTCTTCATAGGAGGCTAATAAATATGTGCAATCAGGGTTCTTCCTGCTGCTGGTGGATCATCATCGCCATCATCATCCTGTTCCTGCTGTGCGGCAATTGCGGCAGCTGGGGCTGCGGGTGCGGCAATAACAGCAACAACAACGGCTGCGGCTGCGGCTGCTGACCGGCGGGCCCTGCAGGGGCTGTGACACCATAGGCAAGGGACGGGGTCCGCAAGGGCCCCGTCCCTTTTTTTGAATACGCTCCCCATTTTGTCGCGAAGAAACGGCGGGGCCCCGGAAGGGCCCCGCCGTCAGTCTGTCGAAAACCGGAATTATCTTCGTTTACCTGTTCATTTTCAGCTTCACAGCCGCGCCGCGCTTTCTGCCATACAGGCACAGAGCCACCACATAGGCGATGGCGAACACCACGCCGATGATGTAGGAGGCGGTCCAGGGGATGTTGAAGCCGATGTGCGCATTGGCGATGTAGGTGGAGCAGATGAAGGCGTAGAACGCGCCGGGAATCAGCGGCATCCACGCAAACTTGCCCTTGCCGTTTTCAAACATCCACACCGTGATGCACAGGAAGGCGAACAGAGACAGGGTCTGGTTGGACCATGCGAAGTAACGCCACAGAATGTTGAAGCCGTCCTTGTTGAACTTGGCGAACACGATGATGCCGGCAGCCAGAAGAAACACAGGGATGGCCAGACGCATACGCTTGCCGTTGGTGGACTGGTCCAGGTGGAACGTCTCCGCCAGGGACAGGCGCAGAGCACGCAGAGCGGTATCGCCGGAGGTGATGGGCAGAACAATGACGCCGACCAGGGCGATGATGCCGCCCACGGGGCCCAAGATATCCTTGCACACCACGCCGATGGTGCCGGTGGCCAGGGAGGCGTCGGGCTCCTGCAGAGCCAGATTGTACACGCCCATAGCGCCGGCGGCCCATACCATAGCAATGAAGCCCTCCAGGATCATCATGTTGTAGAAGGTCATGCGGCCCTGACGCTCGTTCTTCACCGTGCGGGAGATGATAGCCGTCTGGGTGGAGTGGAAGCCGGACAGAATGCCGCAGGCCACGGTAACAAAGAAGATCGGCAGGAAATTGTGGCCCTTGAAGTAGTCGGCATAGGTGAAGCTCTCGACCGCGCCGTCAGCACCGGTGAGCTGCAGGATGGGAGAGGACCAGTCGTCCCACACGTTCAGCAGAGGATAGCCCTTGACGAACATGCCGATGAACACACCCACAGCGGAGAACAGCAGGATCGCGCCGAAGATGGGGTAAATGCGGCCGATGATGGCGTCGATGGGGAACACGGTGGCGATCAGGTAATACAGGAAGATCACGCCGTAAATGATCCAGGTGGAGATGGAGGTAGGCTTGCCGTCGAAGCCGAATACGGAGGTGGCGGCAATGTCGCCGGGGGTATAAACGAACACAGCGCCCACCAGCAGCAGAAGCAGGCAGCAGAACACATTGTATACGTTGAAAATGCCCTTATTGGAATAGCGCTTGATCATCTGGGGCATCTGGGTGCCGCCGTCGCGCAGGCAGATCATGCCGGAGAAATAGTCGTGCATGGCGCCGCCGATGACGTTGCCGATGGGGATGGTGATAAATGCGATGGGCCCGAACAGAATGCCCTGGATGGGCCCCAGGATGGGGCCGGTGCCGGCGATGTTCAGCAGGTTGATCAGGCTGTTTTTCCAGCCCTGCATGGGGATGAAGTCCACGCCGTCCTGCTTGGCATAGGCCGGGGTCTGACGGTCGTCGGGTCCGAAAACCTTCTCGCAGAAGCGTCCGTACAGCGCAGCGCCGCCGAACAGGATCACAAGACCGATGATAAATGTTGCCACAAACACACACTCCTTCACAGCGTTTTTGTGATGCTTCAGAGCTCCCGGACAGCTCTGGTTTATGGAAAGAGTATATCACAAATTTTGTAAAAATGGTGCCAATGAATGCCGTTCGTTCATAAAAGGTTCATAAAGATATGCCCCGTCGCTGTAAAGATTTCCCGTGAAGGAAATCGAAAACAGACGAATTTACCGAAATTGGCGCGAGAAATAGTCTAAAATATAGCCAGAGAATCGAGAATTGTCGACAGGCGGGTAAAAATGACTGCCGCCAGACTGGTAGGTTGGTGGGGTTTAAGCGGACACAACGCAAAGGGAGTCGGTAACGATACCGTCCCAATTTGTCAGGCAGACCCGCAGATATGAACAAACCGTAAAAAGTTTCAAAAATTTTCCCGCAAACGGTTTACTTTTATAGGTTAAAATGGTAAAATGACTTTCGTAGGAAAACAAACGCTGCGTTTTTTGGAAACGGAGGAAAAACAATTATGGTGAGAGCCGCAAAGTCTAAAATTGCCCAGAAGGAGAAAAACGACCTGCTGTACCGGGCGATCCTGACGCTGAAAAACGAGGAGGAGTGCTATAGCTTCTTCCAGGATCTGTGTACCATCTCCGAGCTGCGCTCTATGGAGCAGCGCTATGAGGTGGCCACTCTGCTCAATGACGGAATGCTCTACAGCGATATTCTGGAAAAAACCGGCGCGTCCAGCGCCACCATCAGCCGGGTGAACCGGTCCCTGCTCAACGGCGCAGGCGGGTATGAGAACGTCCTGGAGCGCATGAAGGAGCAGGAGGAGAAATGAGCAGCTACCAGCAGCTGGCCGGGGCCTATGACGAGCTGACCTGGGACGTGGGCTATGAAAAGCGGGCGGACTTTCTGGAAAAGCTGTTCCGCCGCAGCCGCATCCCGGTGCATACGGTGCTGGATCTGGCCTGCGGCACCGGGTCCATGACCTGGCTGCTGGCCGGACGGGGGTATGAGCTCATTGCCGTGGACGGGTCCCAGGAGATGCTGGCCGCCGCCCGGGAGAAAAACGCTCCGGCAGAGGTGCCGCCGCTGTTTCTGCACCAGTCCATGCCCCGGCTGGACCTGTACGGCACCGTGGACGCCGCCATCTGCTGCCTGGACAGCCTGAACTATCTGACAAATCCCCGGGACGTGCAGCGGACCTTTCAGCGGCTGCACCTGTTCATCAGTCCCGGTGGGCTGCTGACCTTTGATGTGCGGCTGCCGGAGCGGCTGGCCGCTCTGGACGGGCAGGTGTTTCTGGACGAGACGGAGGATACCTACTGCGTCTGGCGCACCGAGTATCGGCGGGGGCTGTGCACCTATTATATGGACCTGTTCACCCTGGCGGAGGACGGGTCCTGGGACCGCAGCTTTGAGCTGCACCGCCAGCGGGGCTATTCCGTGGAGCAGCTGACCCAGTGGCTGGAGGAGGCGGGCTTCACCGAAATCCGCACCTGGGGCGACGGCAAGCTGCGCCGCCCTGTGCCCGGGGAGGACCGGGTTTATTTTACGTGCATTCGCAAATAAAAGAGGTTATATGAGTATGAGTGATTATATTGTCCGAGCAATTTCCACCGACGGCCTGGTGCAGGCTGCGGCCATCTGCAGCCGCGGCATTACCGAGCGGGCCCGGCAGATCCACCACACCAGCCCTGTGGCCACGGCGGCCCTGGGCCGGGCACTGGCCGGCGCATCCATGATGGGCAACGCCCTGAAGGGCCAGGGCGCCAGCCTGACCCTTCAGATCAAGGGCGGCGGGCCTCTGGGTACCGTGCTGGCGGTGTCCGATGCCCAGGGCAACGTCCGGGGCTATGTGGCAAATCCTCAGGCGGATCTGCCCCTGCGGGACGACGGCAAGCTGGATGTGGGCGGTGCTGTGGGCGCTGAGGGCACCATCACCGTCATCAAGGATCTGCACATGAAGGAGCCCTATGTGGGCACTGTGGACCTGCTGGGCGGCGAGATCGCCGAGGATATTGCCGGGTACTTTGTGGAGTCCGAACAGATCCCCACTGCCTGTGCTCTGGGCGTACTGGTGGACCGAGACCACAGCGTCAAGGCCGCCGGAGGCTATCTGATTCAGCTGATGCCCGGCGCAGGAGAGGACACCATTGCCAAGGTAGAGGGCGGCATTATGGCCGCCGGTCCCGTTTCCGCCATTCTGGACCGGGACCCGGACCCGGAGCATCTGCTGCGCGCGGTGATGTCCGACTTCGAGCTGAAAGTTCTGGAGACGTGCCCGGTGTCGTACAAGTGCTATTGCAGCCGCCAGCGGGTAGAGCGGGCGCTGCTGTCCCTGGGGGCCGATGAGCTGGAGGGCATCCTGCGGGACCAGGGCTCCTGCCATATGACGTGCCAGTTCTGCGATGCGGTGTATGAGTTCGACCGGCAGCAGCTGGAGCAGCTCATTGCCGATGCCCGAAAAAATTAGTTAAAAAATTGAAATTTGGTGTTGACAGAACAGCCTCTTTTTAGTATAATCTCTCTTGTCGCTGCGGTGCTGATGTGCCCCGGCGGCAAGGACGGGAGCATAGCTCAGCTGGTTAGAGCACCTGCCTTACAAGCAGGGGGTCACTGGTTCGAGTCCAGTTGTTCCCACCAAATTTCATGGCCAAGTAGTTCAGTTGGTTAGAACGCCAGCCTGTCACGC
>ULWO01033851.1_pt1 | contig 18193 bp, 9 predicted proteins | sample 1960421 | NCBI WGS metagenome assembly ULWO01 (sample SAMEA4835814, study PRJEB28245) | human gut metagenome | biome: gut microbiome; material: fecal sample | place: Denmark | collected 2008 | reverse complement strand
GGAAGAGCAACTTGCGCATCAAGAAATTTTTCTGGTTTTTGATGGACTTGACACGTATGCCGATGTTTCGCTGAACGGAGCATGCATACTGAAGGCCGACAATATGTTTGTCGGCTATCGGGTACCGGTGAAACAGGTTTTGAGGAGCGGGGAGAACAAGCTGCTCATTCGCTTCCGTTCGCCGATTCGGGAAGCCATGCCTCAGTGGAAAACAAACGGCTTTATTTATCCGGCAGCCAATGACCATCGGGCCGAACGGGTAAGTATCTTCACCCGTAAGGCGCCTTATTCATACGGCTGGGACTGGGGAATCCGGATGGTGACATGTGGTATCTGGCGACCGGTCCGTCTGGAATTTGCCAATCAGGCGGAAATAGATGATTATTTTGTCTGCCAGCAGTCGGTAACTTCTGACTGGGCGGAAGTAGACAACCGGCTGGAAATACGTAATCTCGGCAACGAAATACGGGAGGCACAGGTAAAGGTGACCTATGCTTACGGACAGGAGGAGAGCCGGAGCGTGGAACAAACGGTCCGCTTGCAACCGGGGCTGAATACGGTATCGCTTCCTCTGACCATTGAATCTCCGCATTTATGGATGCCCAATGGATGGGGAGAGGCTGCCTTGTATGATTTCCGTGCTTCGGTCTGCATGGATGGAGAAACGGTTGCCAGCCAGCAACATCGGATTGGACTTCGCTCGATACGTGTCGTAAACGAGGAGGATAGTCTGGGCATGAGCTTCTATTTTGAGGTGAACGGTATTCCGATGTTCGCCAAGGGAACCAATCTGATACCTTCGGATGCCTTGTTGCCACGTGTCACCCGTGAACGGTATGTCCGCTTGCTGGAGGATGTACAGGCTGCAAACATGAATATGATACGTGTCTGGGGTGGAGGAGTGTATGAAGACGATGCCTTGTATGAGGAGGCAGACAAGCGGGGGATACTGGTGTGGCAGGACTTTATGTTTGCCTGTACTCCTTATCCGCATGACCCTGCTTTTCTGAAACAGGTATCGGAGGAAGTGGTTTACAACATCAAGCGTCTGCGCAATCATGCTTCGCTGGCAATGTGGTGTGGCAACAATGAAGTCGGTGAGGGTATGAAATATTGGGGATGGAAGCGGAAATACGGTCCTGAAATCTATCAGCAACTGGCAGACGGATATGATATATTGTTCCGTAAGCTGTTGCCGGAAAAAGTGAAAGAGCTGGATCCCGGCAGGTTTTATCTGGAGAGTTCTCCTTACGAAGCCAATTGGGGCAGGCCGGAGAGCTGGAAGAGAGGGGACAGCCATAACTGGGGAACATGGTACGGACAGAAACCTTTCGAGAGTCTGGATACGGAAATCCCCCGTTTCATGAGCGAATTCGGCTTCCAGTCGTTCCCTGAAATGAAAACCATACATTCCTTTGCTACGCCGGAAGACTATGACATGGAATCGCCGGTGATGAACGCGCATCAGAAGAGTTCAATTGGCAATTTCCTGATTAAGAAGGCCATGGGACTGTATTATCCGGTTCCTGAAAAATTTGAGGACCTAGTGTATCTGGGATTGGTGCTGCAAGGACACGGAATGCGTCAAGGAATGGAAGCGCATCGTCGGAATCGTCCGTATTGCATGGGCAGTCTAATCTGGCAGCTCAATGACAGCTGGCCAGTGGTTTCGTGGTCGGCTATCGATTACTTCGGTAACTGGAAGGCCTTGCATTACCAGAGTCGCCGGGCATTTGCCCCCGTGCTGGTAGATGCTATCCGTGAGGGAGATAAACTGAGATACTATGTTATGTCGGATGTGTTGAAGACAAAAGATGTCGTGTTGCAGATGGAACTGATGAACTTCAAAGGGAAGGTGCTGCGCCGGCATCAGGTAGAGGGTAAGCTGCCGGTTAATTCTTCCGTCGTTTTTTACGAAGAGGACTGGAATCAGGCTTTTGCCGCATGCGATACGACTACTTCGTTTATCCACATGACCTTGAAGGACCGGCATGGCCGAGAGATTCTTTCGGATGAAGTTTATTATCCGGCACTTCCCAAATCTCAGCACTTGCCTCAGGCAAAGATCAGCTGCAAAATGAAAAAGAAAAACGGTGCTTATGAACTGACATTGAAGTCGGACCAGCTGGCTCGTGATGTGTTTATCGAGATACCGGTTCAGGGAGTACGTTTTTCGGATAATTTTTTCGACCTGTTGCCTGGTGTTTCCCGAAAGATACTTGTAACTTCGGGCGACGGATGTGCGCTGGAAGATCTCACGGTGAACATACGTCAGTTGGGTGATATCTGCTCTATTGAACATGAATAAATTGAATACTAACCTTTATATTTAACTTTTATGAAACCCTTCTCAAAATTGAACTGCTTGGGGCTGGCATTTGCCGGTATATTGGCGACCTCTTGTACGGAACAACCGACGGCTGTCGCTGATTATCAGATTGTGCCGATGCCTTTGGAGATGACAACTCCTCAACAAAACGGCTTCCTGCTGAAGAGCGGAGAAACGATTTATTACACGGCCGGTAATGAAAAGATGAAGAAGAACGCCGAGTTTCTGGCTTCGTTCATCAAGGAGCAGACCGGCATTGACCTGAAGGTACAGGAAGGAGATGAAGAAAGCGGAATCGTACTGAAACTGGGACTGGAAGCTAATTCGCCGGAGGCATACCGTATGACTGTAGATGGCAAGAAAGTGGTGATTGCTGCTCCTTCTGAGGCTGGAGTATTCTATGGCATTCAGACGTTGCGTAAGTCGGTTTCTGTACACGAAGGAGGTGGAGCGATTGAATTGCCTGCCGTGGAAATCAACGACAGTCCGCGTTTCAGCTATCGTGGTATGATGCTCGACGTGGGTCGTCACATGTTTACTGTGGACGAAATCAAAACCTACATAGACATGCTTGCCTTGCATAACATCAACCGTTTCCACTGGCATCTTTCCGAAGACCAGGGATGGCGTATTGAAATCAAGAAATATCCGAAGCTGACGGAAATCGGTTCGAAACGTGACGAAACGGTAATCGGACGTAATTCGGGTGAATATGACGGTAAGCCTTATGGCGGTTTCTATACACAGGAACAAGCGAAGGAAATCGTTGCTTATGCGGCAGAACGTTATATTACCGTTATTCCTGAAATTGACCTTCCGGGACACATGCAGGCTGCGCTGGCTGCTTATCCGGAGTTGGGATGTACCGGTGGTCCGTATAAAGTCTGGACGATGTGGGGCGTTTCCGATAATGTGCTTTGTGCAGGAAACGACCAGACGATTCAGTTCATCAAGGATGTGCTGAGTGAAATTATCGATATCTTCCCGTCGAAATATATTCATGTAGGCGGTGACGAATGCCCGAAAGACAAGTGGAAGACTTGTCCGAAATGTCAGGCAAGAATCAAGGCACTGGGCATTAAGAGTGACAGCAAGCATTCGAAAGAAGAGTACTTGCAAAGCTATGTCATCGGAGAGGCAGAAAAGTTCCTGAATGAGCACGGACGTAACATTATTGGCTGGGATGAAATACTGGAAGGCGGACTGGCTCCGAATGCTACCGTTATGTCGTGGAGAGGTGAAGCAGGAGGTATCGAAGCTGCACGCCAGAAACACAACGTGATCATGACTCCGAATACCTATTTGTACTTCGATTATTATCAGGCAAAAGATACCGAAAACGAGCCGCTGGCTATCGGAGGATATCTCCCGATGGACCGTGTATACAGCTATGAGCCGATGCCGGCTGAGTTGACTCCGGAAGAACAAAAATACATTACGGGTGTACAGGCTAATGTGTGGACGGAATATATGCCGACTTTCGCTCAGGTACAGTATATGACGTTACCGCGTATGGCTGCTCTTTGTGAAACGCAGTGGAGTACTCCCGACAAGAAGAAAGATTATGCAGGCTTCCTGAAGCGTACGGCCCGCCTGACAAAGATTTATCAGTTGAAGGGATGGAACTATGCAACGCATATTTTCGACGTAAATGTGAAGATTGAGCCTAATCAGGAAACAGGAAAGCTGGATGTAAATGCGTATACCATTGACGATGCACCTGTGTATTATACACTCGACGGTACGGAACCGACAACTGCTTCGTTGAAGTATGAAAACGGTTTGTCCATTGACAAGACTTGTGTGTTGCGTATGGCTGCTATACGTCCGGAAGGTACTTCACGCATTACATGCGACAGCATTTCTTTCTGTAAGTCGACAGCAAAACCAATCACCATGTTACAGCCGATTAACAAGGCGTATGAATATAACGGCGCCATTACTCTGGTAGACGGTATGACGGGTAATCGTAACTATAAGACCGGTCGCTGGATTGCTTTCTATGGAAATGACATGGAAGCTGTTATCGACTTGAAGGAGGCAACAGAGATCAGTTCGATGACCTTACATACTTGTGTAGAGAAAGGTGACTGGATATTCGATGCCAGAGGTATTTCGGTAGAAGTATCGGATGACAACCAGACCTTCAAGCAGGTGGCTTCGGAAACTTATCCGGTTATGAAGGAAACAGATCCGAATCAGGTATATGAGCATACACTGACTTTCACTCCGGTAAAGGCACGTTATGTCAAAGTAAAAGCGCTGTCGGAAAAGAGTATTCCGGCATGGCATGGAGGAAAAGGCAAGACGGGTTATTTATTTGTAGACGAAATTATTTTGAATTAATATAGGCTACACACTAAGGGTCCGGTTTCCGGTAAGGAAGCCGGGCTTTTTTATATAGACAGGAGAGAGGCTTGCCTTGCCGGAGGTACACAGAAAATAGGTGGCATGAAGTAGCGGCTGGTTGCCTGAGTATATGTATCTTTGTGCGGAAAATGATAGTATAATATTGATTATGAAAAAGAAATTGGTTTTTGCTACGAACAATGCTCATAAGTTGGACGAGATACGTGCCATCTTAGGAGATAAGGTCGAAGTACTGAGTTTGAAAGATATTCATTGCGAGGCTGACATTCCGGAAACGGCAGATACACTGGAGGGGAATGCAGCATTGAAAGCAGAATATATTTACAAAAATTATGGCTTGGACTGTTTCGCTGATGATACCGGCCTGGAGGTTGAGGCTTTGGGAGGCGCTCCCGGGGTGTATTCGGCACGTTATGCCGGAGGAGAAGGACACGACTCGGAAGCCAACATGAAAAAGCTGTTGGCAGAACTGGAAGGCAAGTCCAACCGTAAGGCGCAATTTCGTACGGCTATTTGCCTGATCGAGGGAGGAACGGAACATCTCTTCGAAGGCATGGTAAAAGGCGAAATAATCGAAAAAAAACGCGGTTGTTCGGGCTTTGGCTACGATCCGGTGTTCGTCCCCGAAGGATATACCGAAACATTTGCCGAAATGGGAAATGAAGAAAAGAATAAAATCAGTCACCGGGCACGGGCAACGCAGAAATTATGCGATTACCTGAATCGGGAATAAGCTGGAATTGATAAACAGGACCGCAGCAAGCTGAGAAGTCTGTCGAAGAATGGGTCTTCGGCTCTAGGCTATGGAATTGCTGTGGTCCTGTTTGTTTTATGAATGTAGGTTACTGGCCGATTTCTTTGAGGTATTGTTCTATTTTCTCGAAGAAAAGCGAGATATGTGCTCCGTCGACAAACGCATGGCTGACGGTCAGTGCAACAGGCATGTTCCAGCTTCCTGTTGCGTATAGATCATCATTTTCCTTTGAATTTCAGAGCCACTTTTCGGTAGGTTGGCATATCAATGCCTAATCGTTCTCCCAAGTCAATCATATCGAACAACATACCTTGTATTTCCGATTCATGTCCGCGGGCAAGATCTTTCTGCATCGAGGCTGTGCTGTGCGGATCGAGTTTGTCGATGACTTTCAGGTTGTAGGCTACAGGATCTTCCGGATAAGCAATGCCCATTTTCCGTCCGATGGCGGCACTTTCGTTGGATAATCCGATAAACGTATCACGAACTTCGCCTTCGTGCTGTACTTCCCCCATCGGGACGTCGTGGTAAGCACCGGTACATGCCATGGCCGAGATAAATGCCCATTTGATGAAAGTATCGCGATTAATATCGTCGGAAACATCGACTTTGATGCCGCAACTTCTGATATCTTCGGCAATAGCTTCAATGCGTTCCCGGGCAACACCTTGTTCCGGCCGTGCTCCGAAAACCAGACGGAAGATACTACCCATCTGGGTGATTTCTCCCTCTCCGGATACAAAGCCTACGATATAGATACAGCCGTCGAGTACGGTAACCCCAGGAGTGAGGCGTCCGATACGTGGCCCCGTACCATAAACGTTTAGTATAGGGATGACCAGTGTATGAGGAGCAGCGGCACGTTCTATCACCTCTTTGACCGAGTCGATGGAATATCCCTTGACACAGACAAAGATGACATCGGCTTTTCCCTGATATTCTTCTGCCGTACAAGCGTTTACTTTCAAGTAATGTTCCCCTTTCAGGTCGGATTTCAGGTGAAGTCCGTGTTTGCGGATACTTTCGAGATGCTTTTCCCGTGCGATACATGTCACTTCTTTTTCTGCCAGTGCAAGAAATCCGGCGATACTTCCTCCCACACCGCCGGTACCTATAATCAGATAGTTCATGGTTTATGGTTTTTAGGGTTAAAAAAATAAATCGGACACCAGGCGGTGACCGATTTATAGGAATGTTGTATGATGTATTATACGTTGAAGCGGAAATGCATGATATCTCCGTCTTCTACGACATAATCTTTACCTTCTACGTTCAGTTTACCCGCTTCACGTACGGCAGCTTCCGAGCCGTATTTGATAAAGTCGTCGTACTTGATGACTTCTGCACGGATAAAGCCTTTTTCGAAGTCGGTGTGGATAACTCCGGCACACTGAGGAGCTTTCCAGCCTTTGTGGAATGTCCATGCGCGGACTTCCATCTTTCCGGCGGTAAAGTAAGTTTCCAGATTCAGCAGTTTGTAAGCAGAACGGATCAGACGGCTTACACCCGACTCTTCCAATCCTACTTCCTGCAAGAACATCTGTCGGTCTTCGTATGTTTCCAGTTCGGCGATATCGGCTTCTGTCTTAGCAGCTACAATCAGGATTTCGGCACCTTCTTCTTTTACAGCTTCACGCACCTGTTCTACGTATTTGTTGCCTGTCACAGCACTGGCTTCGTCGACATTGCAGACATACATTACCGGTTTGGAAGTCAGCAGGAATAAATCGTGAGCGATTTTCTGTTCATCCTTAGTTTCGAATTGTACGGTACGTGCTGATTTACCTTGCAACAGTGCGTCGCGGTAGCGAACCAATACTTCGTAAGTTTGTTTTGCTACTTTGTCGCCTCCCGTCTGAGCCTGTTTCTGAACTTTCTGGATACGGCTCTCTATTGTTTCGAGGTCCTTGAGCTGAAGTTCTGTATCGATAATTTCTTTATCGCGGACAGGATTTACACTACCGTCTACGTGTGTTACATTGTCGTCATCGAAACAGCGTAAAACATGAAGAATAGCATCTGTTTCACGGATGTTTGCAAGAAACTTGTTGCCGAGGCCTTCACCTTTACTTGCACCTTTTACCAATCCGGCAATATCTACAATTTCTACTGTAGTCGGTACGATACGGTCAGGAATAACCAGTTCTGCCAGTTTGTTCAGGCGTTCGTCTGGTACAGTGATGACGCCTACATTCGGTTCTATTGTACAGAAAGGGAAGTTGGCTGCCTGAGCCTTTGCGTTCGATAAACAGTTAAAAAGGGTCGATTTTCCTACGTTAGGCAAACCGACGATACCACATTGTAATGCCATAAGCTTATATTATTTCCTTATTAATTATCAGTCTTTTTCAGCCTGCAAAGTTAGTCATTCTTTTTGTCTTTTGCTAAAACAATGGATATTTTCAGAAATGTATCGTAGTTAAGGAAAGATTAGTTGTTGTTCCTTTGAAACAGAATGGAACGAAATTTTAGTAACAAATTGTTATAATATAGGCTAAAAACAGATATAGCTGGAAGATAAACAAAAAAGAGGCGCTTCTCACGAGGTGCCTCTTAAAGTTAGAGAGTTTATGAAAATATTGTTTTTTTTGTATGCAGTTTTTACATATTCATTGTTACTGTCATCTGCGGAACAAGAATATAATCTTTCTTTGATTCATTCCATTTATAGTATTGGATAGTAGTGCTCCCTTCATTGTATTGATATTTGATACACATGTTGTTACGCCATTCTCCCTTACTTGCGTCCCACTTTTGCAGTATGTTTTCAACAACTTGTTTCTGGTCGTTGTACTTATAGTTATATTTTTCAAAATTTGTCAGAATACCTTCATTCATTTTGTAGACGGTTTCAGACATCTTTACTCCATCTATTTCTTCAGTATTGTATATCAGTTCAGTTTCCGGACTGTTAGCAAAAACTGTAAGGTTAGCGGCAAAAACAAATACTGTTACAAATAAACTCTTGAGTAAATTCATCTTTTTCATATCTTTAAAATTTAAGGTGTTACTATCTTTTTGTTTTTAATTACACTGCAAAGTTAGTAAAACCTTTTAATGTTGCTAACTTTTCGATAAGAAAAAATGAATATTTTAGCAATTTGTTAGCATTTAAAGATTCGTTAACAGTTCGACTGTATCAATGTGCTTCCAACCAATTTTTACCCCAACCGCAGTCTGCTCGCAAAGGTGCTTTCATTTTGTAAGCAGCTTCCATTTCGGTAATCACAATTTGTTGCACTTTTTCTTTTTCTTCGGGCACGACGCTGAAGTTCAATTCATCGTGTACCTGAAGAATCATTTTGGAACGAATGCCTTCTTCCATGAACCGTTTATAGATACGGATCATTGCTACTTTGATAATATCGGCCGCACTTCCTTGTATCGGTGCGTTGATGGCATTGCGTTCGGCATATCCGCGGACAACTGCATTTCGTGAATTGATATCAGGCAGGTAGCGTTTACGTTTAAAGATTGTTTCAATGTAACCTTTTTCTTGTGCCAGCCGGATACTTTTATCCATGTATTCTTTTACATGCGGGTAATTTTCGAAATAGCCGTCTATCAGTTCCTTGGCTTCTTTCCGTTCAATGTTCAATCGTTCTGCCAGTCCGAATACCGATATACCATATATAATACCAAAGTTGGCGGTCTTTGCTTTGCTTCTCTGTTCACGCGTGACACTTTCCAGCGGCTCCTTATATATTTTTGCAGCAGTGGCTGCGTGAATATCCTGTCCTTTCTGGAAGGCTTCTATCATGTGAGGGTCCCCACTCAGGTGTGCCATGATACGAAGTTCGATTTGAGAATAGTCGGCAGAGAAGAACTCACATCCTTCATCGGGAATAAATGCCCGTCGGATTTCCTTTCCGTCTTCATTGCGAACGGGGATATTCTGTAGGTTCGGATTGCTGGAACTGAGTCGACCTGTGGCGGTAACAGTCTGATTGAATGAAGTATGTATGTGCCCGGTTTTGGGATTAATCAATAAAGGAAGGGCATCGATATACGTACCCAGTAACTTCTTCAGTCCCCGGTGTTCCAATATCTTCCCTACAATCTCATGTTTGCCGCGCAGGCTTTCCAGAACTTCTTCGGAAGTAACATATTGTCCGGTTTTGGTTTTCTTCGCCTTGTCTGTTATTTTCAGACGGTCGAACAACACTTCACCGACCTGTTTGGGAGAAGCGATATTGAACTCCATGCCGGCAAGCTGATGAACTTCTTCTTCCAGTTGTTGCATGCGTGCCGTAAAATGTCGGGAAGTTTCTTTCAGTGCTTCCGTGTCGATACGTACTCCATTGCGTTCCATATAGGCAAGGACCGGCACCAGTGGCATTTCGATACTTCGGAATAATTCGTCGACACCGTTTGCGACCAGTTCCTTTTCCAGTACGTTCTTTAACTTCAACGTAACGTCGGCATCCTCGCACGCATACTTGTAGACCGAAGAAGGAGGGAGGTCGCGCATGTTTTTCTGGTTTTTGCCTTTAGGACCTATCAGTTCCTCAATTTTTATGGTTTCATATTTCAAATAGACTTCAGCAAGATAATCCATGCCATGATGTAGTTCGGGCTGGAGTACATAATGCGCAATCATGGTATCGAACATCGGACCGCGGACTTCAACACCATAGTTGCCCAATACCAGCATATCGTATTTTATATTTTGTCCGATCTTCAGTGTTTTTTCGTTTTCGAGGATTGATTTAAATTTATTAACAATTTTCAAAGCTTCTTCACGATTCGCCGGAACAGGAACATAAAATGCCTGATTTTCGGTAAAACTGAAGCTCATTCCTACCAATTCGGCGGTTATCGGATCGGTTCCCGTAGTTTCCGTATCTAGACTGAAAAAATCTTTTGTAACGATATTTTGTAATAATTCGTCTATTTTATCCTCTGAATCAATAAGTTGATAGTCAAAATTCAGGTCTTCTAACCGCGTGAGATTTGATTTTTTTTGCTCGCCTGCATTCTCGTCCGTAAAAAATCCAAAGAGATCGCTTTGAGAAGAGGCTGCCGGAGCCGCTGTTTTCTTTTCTGTTTTGAGAATACGGTCCAACAAGGTACGAAATTCCAATTCCTCAAAAATTTTGCGGAGTTCCTCTTCGTCGGGCTGTTCACGTTTCAGTGCTTCCATGTCGAGTGAGATTGGGACATCCGTTTTAATGGTAGCCAGGAATTTGGAGAAAGTAATCTGTTCGCGATTGTTCTCCACTTTTGTTTTAATAGCCCCCTTTAGCTGGTCGGTGTTGGCAAGCAAGTTTTCAATGCTTCCAAATTGGGCAATTAACTTTTGGGCTGTTTTTTCGCCTACCCCCGGACATCCCGGAATGTTGTCGGCCGTATCACCCATGAGTCCCAGCATATCGATAACCTGTAAAGGTGATTCGATATCGAATTTCGCCTTGATTTCTTTTACACCCATTACTTCGAACTCCTTGTCGCCATATTTGGGTCGGTACATAAATACATTATCCGACACCAGCTGACCATAGTCCTTATCGGGTGTCATCATATACGTGGTAATACCCCGTTTTCCGGCTTCGGTTGCAAGTGTTCCGATGACATCATCAGCCTCGTAACCTTGTACCTCGAGAATAGGAATACGGTAAGCACGGATAATATCTTTAATAATAGGAACAGAGAGGCGAATAACTTCGGGAGTTTCTTCGCGCTGTGCTTTATACTGCTCGAAAGCTTCGTGGCGGAACGTCGGTCCGGCAGGATCGAAGGCAATACCGATATGGGTAGGGTTCTCTTTTCTCAGGACATCTTCCAGAGTATTGACGAATCCCATAATAGCGGATGTATTGAAACCTTTGGAGTTGATACGCGGATTTTTGATAAAAGCATAGTATGCACGGTAGATGAGTGCATACGCATCGAGTAGAAATAGTTTCTCCATTCGTGTAAAATTATTAAGTTTTCTATGTAAAAGTACAAAAAAATACCGTATTCGCTGTTTTATTATTACTTTTGTACCCAAATAAATCTCCATGAATAAGTTAGAAGTAATCAAGCAACCCGTAGAAAAGGAATTAAGCGAATTTAAGGCTCTTTTCGACGCCTCACTGACAAGTTCCACTCCGTTATTGAATGAAGTTTTAGGCTATATCAAACAGAGGAATGGAAAAATGATGCGTCCCATTTTGGTCTTGCTTATGGCAAAACTTTATGGCGGGGTAAACGATTCCACCTTACATGCTGCATTGTCACTGGAGCTGCTTCATACTGCCAGTCTGGTACACGATGATGTGGTGGATGAAAGTAACAAGCGGCGGGGACAATCATCGGTAAATGCACTTTATGATAACAAGGTATCTGTACTGGTAGGCGACTATATGCTGGCAACCAGTCTGCGTCATGCTTCGTATACCAAACATATTGATCTGGTGGAGCTTGTGGCCCGCTTGGGACAGAACTTATCGGAAGGGGAGATTATTCAGTTGGTGAACATCAGCAATCACGATTTTTCAGAAGAGATTTATTTCGACGTTATCCGCAAAAAGACGGCAGCACTGTTTACGGCAAGTGCAGAAAGTGGTGCCATCTCGGTAAATGCTCCACAAGATGAAATAAAAAAGGCAGCTCTTTTTGGTGAGATGATTGGCATTGCCTTTCAGATAAAGGATGATATCTTCGATTACTTCGACAATGAGGAGCTGGGCAAGCCTACCGGAAATGATATGATGGAGGGTAAGCTGACGCTTCCGGCACTGCATGTACTGAATGCCTGTGCCGATGAAGCAAAGAAAGAATTGGCGTTACGCATCCGTTCGCTTAGTGCGTCGAAAGAAGAAATTGCTGGTTTTGTAGATTATGTAAAGCAGGAGGGAGGTATCGTCTATGCGGAAAAGGTGATGTACGACTACCGCAATAAGGCGCTGGCTTTGCTTCCTGAATCGGCTGATGAAGCTATCCGTGCGGCACTTACTGCTTATATTGATTATGTGATTGAGCGAAATAAATAACACCTCCGTTCCTTTTTGTAATATAGATTTCAAAAGAGAGAGGTGACCACATAGAGATATCCTTTTACTTATGTGTTGTCTTTTCAGTAAAGACACTATGGGTAAAGGGATATTTTTTGTACAAAAGATTTTGGAATTTGTACAAATTTTCGGAAAATGTCGAGATGTTTTCAGGCATTTCTGTATATAACTTGGAAAAAATATCCTGATATTTTCACCAATATTTTACTTGAAGATAATTTTCTGTTACATTATCTCTTCTACATGTCTTTGGTAAATAGCTGAGATAATGTGTCAATTTTCTTGCTAATACTTCTTCCTCTCTTTAGCCTGCCTTTCGTTTCTTGTATTTCTTTTATATAAAATGAAATATATCTATTAGTACTTTATAATTAATGTATACTATTTTTATTATATGTAAAGAAAATGTGATAAAAAACTTTGATGTTTGATAAAAAATGTATAATTTAAGCGACGATAGGCTATCTTGTTTTTACTGAAAAAGTTTTCACATTTTTAATATCTTAAATCTATGAACGATTCTTTCCGTTGGAGTAAGATGCAAATGATGCAGAAAGCTCTGTTTGTACTCTTGTTGGTATTGTCGGCTTGTACTGGAGAAGAGAAAGCGACGATACCCGATGAACCTGAAACTCCTGAAGCCAAGATTACGCTAGCCGAAGGAACTGATACGAATCCATTACTGGATGCTTCTGGTGGAACGGTTACAGTACATTTTACGGCTACGGCCGACTGGACGGCTACAATAGGCAACGTGCGTGCTACGGGATGGGTTACAGTTTCTCCAGTTTCCGGAAAACAGGGAGAGGCATCGGTTGCCATTTCGGTAGCAGCTAACGAAGGTACGGACGAACGTAGTGCTTCCGTTTTCCTGGAGTGTGGCGACAATAGGGAAACGATTGTCGTTTCACAAAAGCAGAAAGATGCATTGATTGTTTCGCAGCAAAGCTATCAGCTTCCTGCCGGTGAGTCGGAGATAGAAGTGGAAGTGGAGGCAAATGTCGCCTTTGAAGTAGAAACCTCGGATACATGGATTGAGCAAATCTCTACACGGAGTCTGGAAAAATCGGTGCTGGCTTTTCGTATATTGGCTAACGACGGTTACGACAAACGAAGTGGAAGTATCGTAATCAGTAGCGGAGAACTGCGAGAAACGGTACATATTTATCAGGAAGGTAAGGAAAAGGAGGTATTGCTTCTTTCAGATGACTTGATTGAAGTTGGTGCCGGAGGTGGTACGGTAGACGTACAGTTACAGTCGAATGTTTCGTATATCTGTAAGCCCGAAGCAGAGTATACATGGGTGAGTGAACCGGCTTCGAGAGCAGTTTCTACCCATACGCTGCATTTCGAGGTACAGCCCAATGATACATACGATATGCGTGAGGCACGTTTTATTTTCATTGATGAAACGGAAGCTGTATCGGATACGCTTACCATCCGTCAGTATGCCGTCGATGAGATTCTGGTTTCTTCAGATCCTATCATCTGTGAGGCTGTGGGGGGAACCTTTTCCATCGAGGTCAGTGCCAATATCAGTTATACGGTAAAGACAGATGTCAGTTGGCTGAAGCAAGTAGCAGGCAGGGGACTGGAACAGTCAACTTTATATTTTAGTGTGGAAGAGAATACCGAATCGGTGATGCGTGAAGGCTATATTATCGTGACAGGCAATGGGGTTGAACGTATGGTGAAGGTATTGCAAAAAGGAAAGGAAGAAGCTCCTTATCTGATTGTTTCGCAGGATTATTTCGATATTCAGGCAGAAGGTGGTACGGTTCGTTTTATGGTGAAAGGAAATGTACCTTATCAGGTGAGTGCAGGAGTAGACTGGATGACTCGGACGTTGTCGGGGGCTGCGGAAGAAGAGGTTGTGTTTACAATATTACCCAATGAATCGACCACATCGCGTGAGGCAACCATCACAGTTACTTCGGAAGACGGTAGTCTGGTCCGTACGATACGTGTGGTTCAAGAGGGCAGGGAAGAACTGATCTTGAACGTGAGTCCGTCTTCTTTCTCTCTGACGAGCAACAGTCAGACATTGACTTTGTCAGTTGAAACCAATACCCGTTACCGCTTGTCGAGTAGTGCTTCCTGGTTGAGCAGTGACATGACCGGCGTGGGTGAATGGAAGAATCCGACCTTTACGGTAAGTGCCAACGAATCGACTACACCGCGTGAGGCAACCATCACGGTTACCTCGGAAGACGGTAGTCTGGTCCGTACGGTACGGGTCGTTCAAGAGGGCAGGGAAGAACTGATCTTGAACGTAAGTCCGTCTTCTTTCTCTCTGACGAGCAACAGTCAGACATTGACTTTGTCAGTTGAAACCAATACCCGTTACCGCTTGTCGAGCAGTGCTTCCTGGCTGAGCAGTGACATGGCTGGCGTGGGTGAATGGAAGAATCCGACCTTTACGGTAAGTGCCAACGAATCGACCACATCGCGTGAGGGAACCATCACGGTCACCTCGGAAGACGGTAGTCTGGTCCGTACGGTACGTGTGATTCAAGAGGGTGAGGCTGTGTATCTGGAAGTATCTCCTTCGAGCATTTCCGCAGCATCCGAAGGAGGCAGATTCGCCTTCACTGTAAACAGTAATACCCAGTATACATTGACCAGCAGCGATACGGGCTGGATCAATATAGAGGGAAATATCATCGTTGTTGCAGCCAATACTTCTACTTCCCAGCGAAAGGGAAGTGTGACGGTTCGGGCTGAGGAGCTTGTTCGTGTTATTGAGATTACTCAAGACGGTAAAAAAGAAGAAACTCCTTCAGCAGGCGGCAGCATAGAAGACTTTATAGAGAATGAAGAAGACTGGTAATAATCTTGAAAAACACAGTAAATTATGAAGCATATAACTCTTTTTTTAGGCATATTTTTGTTGTTGCTTGTAGGGTGTCAGCAAGATGAACTGGTACCTTCCGGCAGTCAGGATAATAGTTTGAAATCGGTTCGTGCTACGACATCGGCAATTGTAAAGAGTCGTACTTCTCTTTCTGGTAATTCTGTGGTATGGAATACGGGAGATGCCATCGGTATTTTCAGCAATACATCCGATTCGGTTGCCCGTTACGACCTGACTGAAATCTCAGGCGACGAGGCACAGTTTGAAAGCGACAAGCCTATCAGAGGTAATACATTTTATGCCTTTTATCCGTATGCGGCTGATGCTGTAGTATCTGGTACGAGCGTTTCGTTCCGTCTGTCGGAAGAACAGCCGTTCGGTTTCGATAGCTTTGCTTCCGGTATATGTCCGATGGTGGCTCAGAGTACTACAAACTCTTTCCACTTTTTACAGATTTGCGGACTGGTACGCCTGAACTTGAAAGGAAACATGCAGGTGTCATCTCTTTCATTGTCGGGTAATAACGGGGAAGCTGTTGCTGGCTGGGGTTCGGTAGATATAGCCTCCGATGCGCCTGAATTCCGTGTTTCTGGAGGAGGGCAGGAGAGTGCCAGTGAAATCGTACTTCGAGGCACCAGAACCTTATCTCCTTCGCAGGCTACCTCATTTTATTTTGTAGTTCCTCCTCAGGTATTCAGTAACGGTATGACATTTAAGATTACTGGATATGTAAACGGTCAGCAGCGGACGCTTACCAAGGCCACAGAGCGTAGCATTACCGTAGGACGTTCTGTGATAACCAGTTTCTCGGCTGTTGATACCGACAATCTGCTGGAACAGGATGAAATGACAGAGAGAGATGCTCTGATTGCATTGTACGATGCTACAAACGGTGATGCATGGACGAATAATACGAACTGGTGTACGGATGCTGATTTGTCGGAATGGTATGGTATTTCTATGGACAATAATGGTAAGGTAAGTTCAATTAATTTGTCTTCAAACAATCTGACAGGAACCATACCGGATGAGATTGGAAATCTTGAAGCGCTATGGATATTGAATGTGCCCTATAATCAGTTGACCGGAGAAATCCCCGCTTCTATTGGTAAGCTGACAAGACTTCGGGGTTTATATTTATACCGGAATCAATTGACGGGTAGTATACCACCTGAATTGGGGAATATGAAGCAATTGGCCTATTGCTACTTGGATGATAATCAGTTGACAGGTACTGTACCCGAAACCCTTGGAAACTTGACAGAACTGGAATATATGGACTTTGGAGGGAATATGCTGTCAGGCGATCTGCCGCAGGTTGTTACATCCTCTTCCTGGTGGCAGAAGAGTGGCTGGGTTTGTATCGAACAAAACTCACCGGGCGGATTTAATTTCGATACATTTAACTTGTATATGCCCGATTTTACCGCAACTGATTATAGAGGAAATACAATAAATTCCAGTTCCATCGTTGCCTCTCATAAAGTGACGTTGTATTATATTTGGGCCTCATGGTGTAGCTTTAGCAAGGCCTTCCATCCTACAGTATCGTCAATTTATCAGCGTTACAAGAACCATTCATTGGAAATCATCGGGCTTTGTAGCGATGGAACAGAGAACCCTGTAGATGCAGCCAATACAATAGAAAGCAACAATATGGAATGGCCTACGCTGATGTCCAATCCTGGAGGTATTTCATATAGCGGTTTCCCTACAATCATGGCTTTCGATGAAACGGGCAAGCTGATATTCCATAGCAGTGTAACATCAAGAAGTTTGCTTCCTGATTTCCTGAAAGGAATCCTGGGTGAGGGAGATTTGCCGTACGAATCTTCCGATTTTTCGGAGGACGGAAAGGTATATACCTTACAGCAAGCTTCAGAAGGAAACGGCATCAACGTGGTTTTGATGGGAGATGCTTTCTCCGACAGGCAGATTGCCGACGGTACCTATGAGGAGGTTATGCGGACAGCAGCCGATGCTTTCTTCAGTGAAGAGCCTTATACTTCCTTCCGGAACTTGTTTAACGTGTATTATGTGACGGCTGTTTCCAAAAATGAAGGATACGTAGACGGAGGTAGTACGGTATTTTCCGGCTATTTTAGTGGAGGGACTCACGTAGGAGGAGATGACAACAAGTGCATGCAGTATGCGGCTACTTGTCCGGGAATGACCGATCCGCTGATGAATGAGGTATTGATTATTGTAATGATGAATTCGACTCTATATGCAGGAACCTGCTATTGGGGATCAAGTTCAGCTTATCAGGGAGATTATGGCAGGGGATATGGCATTGCATATTTCCCGATAGGAACGAGTGATGAAGATTTGGCAAGTGTGCTTCACCACGAAGCTGGAGGACATGGATTCGCTAAATTGGAAGATGAATATTATTATGAGAGCAAAGGGACAATTCCTTCGAGTGAAATTTCTAGAAATATAGATTTTCGTAATCGTTACGGATGGGGAAGGAATGTAGACTATACAAGCGATCCGAACAGTGTGGTATGGAGCAAGTTTATATCCGATTCTCGTTATGCAAGCGAAGGCCTTGGAGTTTATGAAGGTGCTTGTACGTACTATAAGGGGGCATATCGTCCTACAGAAACCAGCATCATGGTAGGCAATGTGGGAGGCTTCAATGCTCCTTCGCGGGAGGCGATTTACAACCGTATTCATAAATTGGCTTACGGTGAAAGCTGGCAGTTTGATTATGAAACGTTCGTCAGCTGGGATTTGAGCCGGCAGGGACGTTCACGTACTATGCCGTCGCAGACAAAATATAAACCGACAGCTCCTCCTGTTATCTTAAATCAGCATTGGGAAAACGGAAGGCTTGTGGCTAATTAACGTGAGTTCGATATAAAGATTAAAATTATCAGTTTGAA
>ULWO01048411.1_pt1 | contig 18268 bp, 21 predicted proteins | sample 1960421 | NCBI WGS metagenome assembly ULWO01 (sample SAMEA4835814, study PRJEB28245) | human gut metagenome | biome: gut microbiome; material: fecal sample | place: Denmark | collected 2008 | reverse complement strand
GGCGATGGGCTTGGGTGCGCTGTTTGGAAGGAGCAGGATTATGCGTTACACCGTCAAAACTTTGGAAGGAAAAATCGACTACGTTAATGACTATATGAAGCAGTTTAATGTTCGCGTTCATGATCGCGGAGGAATCGGCCATAACGTATACCTTGAGCGCTTCGAGCGTGGGCAGTGGGTTCCCTTGAAGGTTTTAGCGTGCGGTTCTCCTCGCGAGTGCGTTTATCAGCTTGAAAGCTTCATGGATTGCTTTTTTATCCTTGACCAGGCAAACGCGATCAAATGGGAGGACTAAAATGGAGAAAGAAACTATCGCGTTGACTGAGCGTCACGGTTTTGAATATTCAACTGTTACGTATCGCGTCGAACTGCAGAGGATTAAATACGTCTTCGACAAGTGGACATACTGGGTCATTGTCGAGAAACCATATATGTTTGCAGATTTTGAATTCGGCTACGAGGTTGATAAGGCGGTGGACTTCTACCGCGATGCTGCCAAGTTTGCCAATTCGTTCGACCTTGAAGCTTACGACTGCGAGGCCTACGCATGACCGCCGCAGATGTCGCGTTTGCTGCCTCGATGATTCTGGCAGCCTTCGCGATGTTCTTCGCTCCAGAACCTTGGGGGATCGTGGGAATTGCACAGTTCATCGCTGTCTTCGCTTTGTACGAGAGGAGTTAAAATGTGTTATGAGGAGTTCATACCGGGTAAGGTTTATAAAGCTCTCTGCGCTTGCGCGCTTAAGGTCAAAGGAACGGGCACGCATAAAGGTCTCGAACGCCCCTGGTACAGTCCTGCCCGCCATGCGATAATCGCCACTGATACCTATATGGCCATTGAGGTTGATTTAAAGACCACGGAGGCCCATCCGTGCACCTTCGGCGGCGATGATGCGCGGGTTCTTGCTAAAGACTCTATAGCCTTTGATACACCCTTGGAGTTCGAGCCTGTAACTCCTAGCAACTGGCGGCACCTAATCGACGAGCCTTCGCAGGCGCGCGGCAACAGCTACGACCCTAAGCTCCTTGATAAAGTGCTCAAAGTAGCAAAGGCGGGCGGCTTGGACGTCATAATCGACAGCGCTCCCGCTGAGATCATGAGAGGCCGTTTAATGACCTCGAATCATGAGGAGGTAGGCCGCTTCATTGTCATGCCGAAGCAAGGCATATACTAAAGAAACCCCGCAAACGCGGGGGTTTCTTTATGTGCAGCGGCTGCACACTATCGCAGGCCGCACAAGCCTAGCATCTTTATAAAGCGCTCACGTGTTGCCGCCGAGTCGAACAGTACGCGGCCGAATCCGAACAGCCTCATGATAGCCTTCGCGAACGGGGCCGCTCGCTCTACCATGACGACATCCACGGACATATCACCCGCTTGCAGGGTGAACAGCATACCCGCACCGCTTGGAATCTTACCGTTGACATATAACACGCCAGTAACGTCGTCGCTCCAAACGCCGAAGCGCTCCGATTCGAAAACGAACCCGTATCGGTAGCGAGCTCGCGCGGGCTTTGACCCGATAAGGTTGTCGCCTCCGTTCGCGAACTGGTTGCCGAGCATGACGCCCGCGTACGGCGTGCCCTGCACGAGCCTACCGACTACCGTTTCAGCCTCTTGGGCCATAAACTCCGCATCGTGCGCGAAGTGCACGAGGACGCTTTTATTGTTGTGCCAGCTATAACCCGAAGGCGTCGCTATCTGCGATTCGCTGCGGACTCCAGCGAACGCGAGCAGCGGAGCGGTAAGGTCGCAGGCGTTCGCGAGCGCGAAGGCGTGCACGCGCGGGCGGTCGCGGAACACCGATTTAAGCAGGTTGAGGAAAACGCCCACCTCTTCCCGAAGGTATCCGGGCGGCGTTTTCACCTCTCGGATGAACTCGTCGAAGATTACCGTATCGACTAGCGGGAACGCAACGCCTTTATAGCTCTGTCCCATGCTCAACGTCAGGCAGTGGCAGACCGTAGCCCAAGGTCTCGAGTCGTCGCCGCTCTTTCGGCCTTCCCATCGGCGGCCGACGTAGCGGAACTCATATCCGTCCATATAACCGTGAGAAAGGACATCATCGAGCAGCGTCGGGGCCGTCTTCGCGGTCTCGTCGTCGTAGCGCCGCACCCAAGCGAACTGAGCGCCCGTTTTCGCCCACCGTTTTAGGCCTCTGAGTACGAAACCGAAGGTCTTTCCGTAGCTTCGAGCCGAGATGATGAGCGTCAGAGGAGCGCCGTAGCTGCATGTTTTCGCTACGGGGTAGTACCGTCGGGGTGATATATTATCTTTTTCGAGAACATTCTGCATGTTGATAACCTTCATTTCCGAGGGACGCTTTTTACTCGGCGTAACGCCTGATTTCCCAAGTCGCGACGTTGCGCATGTAGGCCAGCATATCGTCCTTCCAGTACGGCCCCTCTGGATGTGCCGCACCTCCGCCATGCCCCATCAGCTTGTTGTCTCCCATGTACATCTCTACATGGTCGTAGCTCGTGTTCCCAGGGGACGTGACGGTGTCCCAGTCGATTAGCACGAGGTCGCCCGTGCGCATGCCGTAGAGCGTCTCCGCATTGTATGGCATGCCGTTGTTCCCCCACGCTATCTGCCGCCCCTTCTCCGCCTGCTCCCCCGTCCAGGTGCCGACGTCCAGGGACGCCGCCTGCTGGTAGGCGTACCAGATGACGCCGCTGCAGTCGGTGTAGCCGCTGCTCTCGGGGGACAGCCTGCCCGCTCCCTGCGAGTATGAGAACCGTTTCTCCCAGCTTCGCATAAGCTCGGCGGCCTTCTCCGCCGCCTCTGCTCCCTGCGCCGTTCCCCCGCCCGTCGTGCCGCCTGGGTTGTCGGTGCCCCCCTTGCGGCTCCAAGGAATCCAGATGTTGGGAGCCGCGTAGGTGCAGATAAGCCCGTTCGGGTACGAGGACAGCCCCCATACGACGATCTGCCCGTTGCGCATCTCAACGCGGTCGATGTCGTTCGAAGGCTGCGATACGGTGCCCGAGTTGCCGCCGCTCGGGCTGTCCACCACCTGCCCGAAGTCGGGCGGCGCGCTATCCCCGTCCCAATCCTTGAGCATGTCGTAGGCGGTGTTGTAGCGGTTGGCGTACTTCCCAATCCACGAGTTAAGGGTCGTGGCGTGAAGGTTGTCCAGTGACGCTGAGCCGCTGCAGCTCCTCGTCACCTGCCCGCACGCCTGCGGCGACTGGTGGTATATGCACATGGCGTAGACGAGCGTATGCGGCCGCTCCTCGCTCCAACCCCAACCAGTCAGCGTATCGATGTATCGCGCCGCCTCGTCCTTCCACTTGTCCTGCTGGATCTTGTGGTTCTCGGGACGCGCGGCCATGGCCTGCCACGCGGAAGCCTCCGAATCGGTGATGTAGCGCGAAGTCCACCAGTCCCAGCTGTCACCGTGCGCGTCCACGTCGGCCACGAGGTCGGGGGCGGACGCCGCGAAGGACGCCCACCCCACTGCATCGCCGTCGCGGCATAGCTTGAGCAGGTCGCTCGCGTTCTGCCCGTACTCCTGCATCATACCGATGGTTATGGGGTCGGCTCGGTAGACGGCCGCCCAATCCCAGTCGGACTCGACCTTGCCGATCACGTACATGGCGTACATGATCGTGTTGTCCCGCGTAGGCATGGCTTAGCTGATGAGGTACACGAGCGTGCCAGTCCAGTTAAGCCCCGCTGCAGAGCCGGGGTTGATGTAGATGTTGCCGCCCGTCTCCACTTTAATGAAGGCGCTGACAGTTCCAGAACCGCCGATAGCGCCAACGACGCCCGTAGTTTCGCTTATAGGCCTATATGCGCCTGAAACAGTTCCGACAAGAGTTTTAGAGGCGCTTGCAACGGTGATTTGCTCGCAATGGACTACAACGACTTTGCCCCAGCATTCGATAGTACCCTGCCCTGAGGAGAAGGAGCCTGCGCGTGTCGGCGACCCGCTCCATCCTTGGTAAGCGCTCGCCGCCTGCGACTTGGCGCTGCTGATGTCCTCCGATACGTCGCTAGAGAGCTTGGAGGACGTGACGGCCCCGTTCGCGATCTTGCCCTCGGTCACCGCGCCGTTGTCGATTTTGACCGTGGTAACCGCGCTGGCGCTCAGCTTGTCGGCCGTCACCGCTCCGCTCGCAAGCTTCGAGGACGTAACCGCGCCGTCCTCGATGCTCGATGACGCGGGCACCGAGATGGTTCCGTCGGGCGTTACGGTGATTCCAGCGCCGATTTTGACGCCGCCGAGGGTGACGGACGTTGCTACGGGCATGGTTGCCGTGCCGCCCCCGCCCTGCGAGACGGCGGACAGGACGCCGCCGGGGGTGATGGAAAGCCCGTCTCCGACGATGACGCCGCCCTTTACGGTGCGCGTCGCCGTGGGGAGAACGTACTGGTCGAGCCCGCCCTGCTCCACCTTCTTCAAGGCGGCGTCGGTCGCGTTCGCGAGCGCGTTCATGTCCCCTACGATGTCGATTACCTCTTCGCCCGAGATGGTGGGAAGGCTGTAGTTGTTGGTTGGCATGGTTTACTCCTTAATGATATCTGACCACAGTGAGAGGATACATATAAAAGGATTTTTTGCTGCTTGAGAAACTAGAGATAAATAACGATGTTTCGGAAGCATTGCAGACGGCGTATGTATTAGTATACGATTCTACGTCTCTTTGAACGTATCCCCCTAAAACTGGCACCTTGAATTGCGTTCTAATTAAATCAGGTGCTTCTATGCTGTTGACAACCCATTTTGTAGCTTTGTTACTGTTAGGGCATGTAAAGTTAAACCCGGGGCCAGCTAATTCTGATGATACGGCAAACACTGCGTTTATCAGCAGTGCGTCGAATCTTTGCTGTTGGCTTACAGTGACGAAGTAAATTCCATTGCGCTCAACCTGCATCGTTAAATTGCCTAACGGCAATGTTTCATTAGCGGCTAAGGAAACGACTTTTTGCGTAACCTCTCCGCCTCCCGTTGCCACGAGGGTTCCGTTCTGCACGGCAAGCCCTGTGCCGTACTTGAGCGAGACTGTCAGCTTCGAGCCGGCGCTCTCCGTAGGCGCGATAGTCGCTTGGATGGCGTTCGCCCCCTCGGCCTGCGTGACGGCCTCCGCCTCGAACGCTTCCAGGTGCGCCTCCACGCCCGCAACCTGCGCATCGACGTAGGCCTTGGGAGCGTCGCACTTCATGTAGCCGTGCGCGTTGACGGCGATGTTTGCATCGGTGTCGGCGAACGAATTGCCTTCCTTGGATCGCACGACGCCTGGGTTCAGCGCGTCGGCTGCGTCGATGAAGGCGGTTCCGTCGGGCGTTACCTGCACGATCCTGCCGTTGCCGTCCTTCTCTTCCACGCGCTGGCCTTTTACGCCGCCCAGCACGGCGTCAGCGGCAACGGGGAGGACGTAGCTGCTAGAGCCGCCTCCCGCTTCGATGGCCGCATCGGCTGCGGTGGAAAGCTCGTTCAGCGCGTCCACGATGTCGATTCGCCTGTCGTACTCGAAAGTAGGAAGTGCCATGTCACGCCTCCTTCCGGTACATGAACCCGTTCTCGTTTATCTGCGAGTAGGTGGTTCCCTTCGAGTAACCGCCGCCTGTCGGGTTCCACGCTCCAGGCTCCCCCGCGACGGGGTCTGAAATAGCCTCGGCGGGCGTGGTGTTCGCCAACAGGTTGCCGTTGCCCCAGTACAGGTTGCTATGGAAGTCAACGTCGTTGTACTTCCTGCCCTCTGCCTTGAGCGCGTCGTACGTCATTCCGATTTCGTCGAACTCCCTGTACCTCATCGCCAGCGGACGCGCCGCATCGTAGACTTGGCGGGCGACCACGCCCATCGAGCGCAATGCTCCGTCCACTGGCGAGCAGCACCATGCGCGCCGCTGCGAATACTCATCGATTTCCTCTTCCAGCGCCGCCGCCACGCGGTCGATGAAATCGTACATCTCGTTTCTGAAGTCCATCAGGTCGCCTGCCGACACAGCCTCGTCCGCCGCTTTGAGGATAGCCTGCAACAGCCATTGGATCTGGTCTTCGAGGCGCACCGCGTACTTCCATGACGGCGGCACGGGGTACTGGTACCCTCTGTACGCGAAGTCGAGGCGGTTGCACTTGTCTTGCCAAAGTGCCATTTAGAAGTCCTCCTTCCATATCTGGTTGAACAAAGGCTCGATGCCATTGTAGACGATGTAGAGCGCGTTGTTCACGCTCATCGCCCAGTTGCCCACCATGTCGCCGACGGTGCCGCTGCGGCCGTAGTGGCGCGCCTTCTGCGTGCTCTCGCCCATGTTCTCGCCCTCCGTCTGCGTGAGGTTCGTCGCGTAGTTCTTCGCGTTCGAGAGCTGCGTCTGCGGCGTCGCCGAGTAGAGGTTGGCCTGCTCGGCGCTCGATTTCGAATCTGCCGACGCGTCGTCGAACGTCTCGTATCCTTCCAGGATGTCAACGTCCTCCAACGCCGCGAACATGGGGTTCACGGTCGGCATCATGTCGTGCATGCGGCGGCGCAGGAAGAACAGGAACTTCGCGGGCGTGTCAACGCCTATCTCCCTGAACGCGAACTTCTCGTAGATGCGGTTGTTGAGCCATGCCCTCATCGACTCGTCCCAGATAGGGTAGTCGGCCATAGCTCCCGCGTAGTCCTCTCCGTAGAGGTTCACGACGTCGTACAGGGTCGGTGCCTCGTCGGTGTATATCATTCCTCATCGCCTCCCGTCGGGGCGCTGCCGCCCTTCGGCTTGGATTCGCCGTCTTCCGACTGCTTGCCGCCGAGCGGCTTCGCGTCGATGTCCGTGCGCTCGTGCGGAACGCCCCATTCGACCCACATGTCGAGGTCTTGGAAGATGGTGTTCGCCTTGATGCAGAACTTCCTTCGCTCCTCAAGGCGGTTCCTGCGCATGACCATTATCTGCTCGTTGTTGGACGTCGCCTCGGCGTCTATCATGCGCTCGCGCTTCTCGTTGTTGGTGTTGTCGATTCCAAGCATGGTAACGGCCTCGTTGAGAATCTTCTGCTTGTCCGACAGCAGCTTGTCGGCCACGTAGGGCGCGACGGTCTGCAGCACGTCCACCATCCCCAAGTTGCCCGATAGCTCGCTGTTCATCTGTATGTACTGGTCGTTGCTCTCCAGCTTTCTGATGACGTCGCGGCGGGAGTTCTTCCCCTCCTCGCTGCCGGTTACGATGTACGGCGTTCTCTGCGCGCCGTGGTTCACGTCGAGGATGGCGTCGATTCTCGCGAGACGCCTTGCGTAGTTCCTGATGTCCGCGTAGAGCGGGAAGCGACGCATGTTGTCGAAGCACATGACGGCGTCGCGGTGCATGACGCGGTGGCCGCCATCGCCGTCTGCCATAACCCAGCTCTCGCAATGGCGCTCCCACGTCTGGCCGTTCGGAGCGGTCAGCATGATCTTGTTCGGGTTCCAGTACATGTTGATGTTGTCGGCGGGAGCTGCGGCCGCGAACAGCATGCCGCCCTCGTCCATGAACAAAGCTCCCTGCCCGAAGTGCAGCAGGATGTACTCGATCGCCCTCGCGTCGATTCCAGCGGGTACGTTGCTCCACTTGAAAGCGCCGATTGCCAGCGATTCCAGGTACCAGAGCCAGTGGCGGTACTGCATCAGGTCGAACCGCTCGGCTGCGGTGAACATCTTTCGCACCCAGTTGCGCCCGTACATCTGGTCCATCTCGTCAGGCCAGTCAACAAGCTCGCGCTGCTTGATTGCCTTGCTCAAAGCTGCACCTCCTTAGTAGTAATCGCCCAAAATCGGGTCGTTGTCCGATAAGTCCCACGTGGTTATCTCGTCGGCGCTCCTCCACACGGTGACGCCCTTCTCGAATATTCCCCTGATGGTCTCCTTAGACGTCTCGTCGGCGAGCGCGCACTCCACGCTCGTCTCCAGCATCTTCCAGTAGGTGAAGTGCTCCATGCAGCAGAGGTCGGCTGGCGGCACCATGAACTCGCGCACCGCGTAGCCGTACCTTAGCCAATACTCGCCGATGATGTGCATGTGGTTCTGGTCGATGGTCTTGAACCTAGTCTGCACGACGAAGAGGCCGTTCGACATCGAGAACCCGCTGCCGCCTGCTTGGCCGATGACCGATGGAGCTGTGAGCGCCGCGTCCTGCACGGTCGCGTTTATCTTGGCGATCGCGTTCTCGTAGTCTCCCTGCGCCGCCCACTGGGCCAGGTCGAGGTTCTGCGAGGCGATGTTGCCCTGCAGGGCCTGGTTGTTGTTCAGCTCGGTAAGGCCCGTGAGGTTGTTCACGATGCCCTGCATGTTGTCCCAGCCCGTAGCACCGATAGCGCCCGATACCGTTCCCAGCACGCCGTTCGCGAAGTCGGCCGCACCGCTTACCGCGCCGCCTATGCCGAGGGCGTCCGCACCGCTCATCGCAAGGTTCCCGATGTTGCCCGCCACGTTGCCCAGCAAGCCCCGCGTCGATGCGTTCCAGTTGGCGCGGTTCGTCGCTATCTGCTGCTGCGCCTGGTCATACGACAGGTGGGCGCTCGCGTTCGACTTCGCCTGCTGCCATCCGGCCGAGTTGTACTGCCATTCGCGGGTATGCGTGGTGGAAGCGAGGTAGTTGAGGTAGTTGTCGTTCACAAGCGAGAACTTCGGCATTTCCTGCATCCAAACGCACGAGTCGAGCGAGTTACCCGAAACAGGCAGGTTCACCGTCGGGTCGTCCATCGTAGCCGACACCACGGGCAGGCCGTACTCGTTCAGCACGAGGCGCTCGCTGTCGTATGCCCAGGGGTAGAACCCGATTTTGATGTGCCCCGGCACGGCGCACGAGATGTTCCTGAGCCTGAGCGTGTCGGTGTTGAGCAGCTCGGGTTTCAGAAGCACAGGGCTTCCGTTGTAGGTGTTCAGCTCGATGACCGAGTACGGATAGCACAGCAGCTTGTGCAGGTTGCGGTAACGATCTGGAATCGACTTCGATAATCGCTCCCAAACATCGTCGATTTCACGGTAGAAGCCCTTGTCGGGCGTCGTCCCCAGGAAGTACAGGGTGACGCCGTCCTTGTCCACAGAGGGCCCGTCCGTTAGAAGCGCCTTCGGAAACGCCGTTACGCTGATGATTCCCTTCGCAACCCAGGGATAGTTGCGGATGTTCTTCATGAACTGCCTGAAATCGGCGGTCGACAGCGAGTAGACGTTGCACCCGCCTATCAGGCCGTCCGTAACCTGGCCGTCCGCAGTTGTCATGGACGGGTTGCTGAGAGTGCCCCAATCGGCCAAAAGGTCGGTGGTGCTCATGATGACCACCGCCCACCCATGGTCGTAGTCGGCGATGCTGAAAGCGTCAACGTCCCCGATCAGGTACTCGTTGCCGATGTCCAAACCCTCGGCAGCCGTGAGGTAGCGTCGGTACACCTTCGAACGAGCTGGTCCCAGTTTATCCGCCGTAGGCGTCGGCTTGCTCATCTCGGCCGCTATTCCCACGTGCCCTCGCTCCACGAAGCAGCGCCCGAACTCGGCGGTGTCGCCGTAAGTCGTCCACACGTCGAGCTGCACCGCTATCGAGGTGGTGTTCGGCGCGACGTAGCCTACCGCCGTCACGAAGTAGTAGAGCTTGCGCGGCTCCACCTCTCCCGGAACGGGGAGCTTGGGGTTCTCCACGACGATGTAGTTGTAGCTGTACGCCTTCGAGAACGGCACGTCCACGAAGATCGGGTCGTTCGGCTTTAGGTACGTCATCGACCCGAGCTCGCACGAATCTGATTCAAGCGATGAGAAGTAGCTGTCCTTGTGCTGCTGGTCTTGCCAGTCCACCACGTTGCGGTATTCGGCGTCCCAGGGCACGCGGCAAAGCGTGGCCTTCGAGTCGGTGGGCCACGAATAAGGGGTGAACCCCGAGTCCTCGTTGAGGTTCTCGGGGTTCTCGCCGCGAAGTCTTTTCAGCAGGTTTCCCATTTACTTTTCCTCGGTTGCCGCCTTTACGGCCTTCGCGCGGGAAACGGCCTTGGCCTTGGTCGGCGTCGATGCGGAATCGTCGGATGCCGCAACCGCCGAATCGGCCGCCGTGAGCTTCACGGACGCGAGCTTGGTCGCGTCGATGGTTGAAACCCAGGTGACGGTCAGGTTGTTGAACGCTGCCGTGTCGGACACGTGCAGCACGCCCATGCGGTCTACGTAGGTTCCCGTGTCGGGGTACACGACGTTCGCGGGGAGCTTGGTCGGCGCGGTCGCGTCCTCGGTCGTGATGATAGCGTAGGCGTTGGAGTCGGAGCTTCCGTCCGAGTAGGATACCACCACCTTGAACGCGACGTCCGCGCCAGGTTCGAGCACTTTGTTGCCTGCCACCGTCGGGTCGAGCGCCGCTGCGATACCCGTTACCGTGCGGGCCTGGCCGATGACGGCCGTCGCGGCATCGGTCGAGAAGCGGATGCACGTGCTCTGACGGGATGCGGAGTACACGCCCCAGTGGTGGAGGTAGTAAGTCCACTCGTCTGCAGACGGGTTGTACATGTTCGTGGTCTTGAGCTTGGTGTCCATGCACTTGTACCAGTTGCTGTCGAGGAACATGCACTGGGTGCCGGGCATCTCGAAATCATCGACCACGATGGTGCGGTCTGCCAGGAAGTCTGCCTTGTCCATGTGGTACGCTGCAGCGAGCACGTTCACGTCGAGCTTCGCGAAGAACTTCGGCGTGCCGAGAAGGATGAGCTCCTCGGGAGCTACCTGCATGCCGAGCGCGTTGTACTTGGTTCTATAGAAGCCCTTGGTGTCGAGGTACACCTCTCGGAGCAGCTCGGTGATCTTCTTGCCGTCGGCCTCGGGGTCTGCGGACGCTCCCAAGTCAGGCACCTGGTAGTTGAAGAAGCCGTCCGCTTCCTGGTACTTCTTGAGCAGGCCGCGCATGATGATGTACTCGTCCCACTCGTCGGACTTCTGCGGGAGGGACAGCAGGTTGTTCACGAACTCCGCAAGCTGCCCGTCGTTCAGGAACGCCTCCTCCAAAAGGTCGTTGTTCACGCGCATCTTGTACTTGTCGCGTCGGTTGATCTGGTGGTAGTTCACCTCCACGTCCGCCTTCTCGCCGCCGAACACGTTGGTGTCGTTCGGGTCGTAGGACTCCGCGTGCAGCAGGTTCGCGCCGATCTCCTGAATCATGCCGCCGTAGTTCATAGCGCCCGACTTGAGCGGCTTCAGACGGTTCGTGAAGCTGTTCTGGTTGAACAGCGTGAGTCCGATTCGGTTGATGAGCACGTCCATGAACTCGTTCCACATCAGCGGGTAAGCCTGCAGCGTGGCGAACGTCTTGGACAGGTTGGCTTGCGTTACCGCGGGGATTCGCGACTGGTATTCGAGGCTCGCGTTGGCGCGCACCTTGTTGATGATTGCGGCGTTGTCCGCCTGCAGGATTGCATCTCCCATTTATTCCTTCTTTCCGAACAGGGTCTTCACGTCCCTGTCCTCGTCGGTGATCTCATCGGTCGGCTTCTCCTCCGCCGCTTCCTGGGCGGTCGCCGCGATGATAAGCTCGTAGTTCCTTGCAGCGAGGTTCGTAGCCTTCTCCTCCGCTGCAGCCAGAGCGGTCTCTAGCTCGCTGATGCGGGCGTTGGCTCCCTCGGAGATCTGCCCGACGCTCTGGCCGTACGACACCAGCGTCTCGCGGAAACCGGGGATGCCCTCGGTGTCGTGGATGTTGTCGTACTGCTTGAGCAGCTCGTCGAAATCCATTCTTGCCTCCTAAACTAAATCGACCTGAAACGGTTCAGTCGCGAGACTTCCCGTTTCAGGTCTTTTGTTGCTCGGAAGTCACCCGCAGTCTGCTCAAAGTCCCCAGCCTGAAACCGCGCCTCGGTGGCCGCAAGGCCCGCTGTCCCGAATTACGCTACTGGCAGAGAAACGGGACTTCTCCAGCGCTTACATTGTGGCATAATTTCGGTGGAAATGAAAGGAGCAGAACATGGAGCGCGTAATTTTAGAGGGCGGTTTCGGGAACCGCGCCTGGGCAGTCGCTGTGAAGGCCGATTCGGACAGGCGGGGAGCGGAGTGCGACATAGAGGTTTCCGTTTGCAAGTGCGGCGATGAGCACCTCGTGTCCGCGTGGCGCGGAACGGCGAGCAGAAGAAAAGACGCAGGCCGCGTATACTGCGCGTGCCTGCGTCTTACAGCCCGGAGGGATATTTGGTTGCATGCCGGACAGCGCGCCGAGCTTGAGGCCGCTGTCCGCCGAGTGCTTGACTCGAAGCTAGCCCTTGGCTGACAGAAGCACGTCCAGCTTGTCGGAGATGGAGTCCATCCGAGCCTTCAAGTCCTCGATTGCAGCGCCGTTGTCTGCCGTCTGCTTTCCAATCCACTTGATGTGGTCGTGGTCACAGAGCGCGATACCGCGACCCGTAGGGTCGTATGTGCCCGTGACCTGTTCGTAAATAACGGCCAGAAGCCTATCTTGATGTTCCGTTAGCATGTTTCCTCCTTCCGGGTCGCTTGGTTCCTCAGGTTCTGCGGGCGTTTGGCTCGGTGCGCAGTATTTCTGCCACGTGTCGTAATCCCCGTAGAACAAGTCCAAATCAAGGTACCCGTCGTAGCCTTCGAGCACTCCCTGGCTGGTGAACTGCCAGAGCGCGCTCGACGGGATATCCTGTTTCATCCCGCTCGTGTCGTAGCCGTACACGGTATCGTAGCCGCGCCAGTAGTTCGCGCTCCAAAGAGACAAATCCTCCTCTTCGGCCAAGGACTCCAAATCCTGGTCTCGAATTACCGAGCTTGACGCGTACACTACGGGGTTGACGCCCGTGCGGTACTTGATGCGCTGCGCGAACGTGCGAAGCCATTCGCGCCCGTTGTCGATAGCCTGCCCCTCGTAGTCGATGACCAGCATTGCGCGCCCCGCGTAATCGGCCACCGTGTCGCAGAAGAAGTCCGCCTCCTCCTTGGCGGCGCGCCCGAACGTGAAGTGGTAAAGCCCCGCGCACCCCGTCTTTCCGAGCGCATCGTCCACCTGCTGCTCCATGTACGGGTTCTTGTAGTTCCACGCGTAGCCGGGCGGGTTCCCCGTAGCCTTCACAATCGCGAAATCGTAATCTACCAGCGAGCAGATGTCCGCGGGCTGGTTCGAGCTCACGTCAATTCCCCGAATGCTTGCCATTTGTTGTGCCTTCCTTCTTGAAAATAGAGAAAACGGGGCTGTTTGCCAGATCGGGGTTCATCGCCCCGATGTTCTCAAGTATGCTTGCAACCTCCATGAGAACGATGTAGGCGCATGTCACCGCTAGAATCGGCGTGTCGAACCCCAATTCCAGGTGCTCGCATGCGACGTCGATTACGCCTGCCAGCACGATGACGAGAATCTCCGCGAACTTGTGGTAGAGTCCCTCGCGCATGACGGTCGATGAGACCTGCTTAAAATAAGCGGCCTTGGCAATCCCCGTCGCGAAGTCGAACAGGATGAATAGAAGAGCCGCGATGACCGCGTACCAGTCCAAACCTTGAAAAACTGCCATTGAATCACCTCCCTTCCCTATCCGTGTATTGTAAACGGCCTTGGCACCAGCACGCAACCGCCGGGCACGTTCTGCGGCACGAGCTTCCAGTTGTCCTTGTTCGCGTAATCGGGGTTGTCGCTGCCGAGCGTGGTGAATCCCACCCTGAAGTCATCGAAGCGCATGACCTCCTTGAGGCTGTTCGGCATTCCCGCGCATATGTACTCGCAAAGCCCGTCGGAGTAGGTGGCGTAGGTCTTCGCCCGCAGGAAGATGCCCTTGTCGAACGTCTGCTCCAACGCCCATGCGCCAAGCTCGTAATCGTCCACGTGCACATCGTCTGGAATGTCCGTTCCCAGCGCCTTGATGGAGTCGGTGTCGCTGTAAAGGTACCTGTCCCCGAACTCGCAGGCGGTGCGTATCGTCTTGTCCCTCGCCCATGCGGTGATGAACACCGCGCTTGGGATGTACACGGGATCGCGCTCTCCCTTGTCGCCTGGCAGCAGGTGGAGAACCTTGTCGGCATCGAGCACGGGAACCTTGCCCTGCACCTCCACCTTCTGACCGAACTTGCCGTACAGGTTGTTGAGGCACAGCTTGGAGTTCTGCCGCCTCGCGCGGTTTCCCTCCTTGCCCGCCGCGATCTTCTCTGCCATCCAATAATCCACGTAATCGTTGTACATGCCCTTGGCACCGTGGAACAGGTAATGCGCTCCCCACGCGTACACGGTGACCTCGTACATGTCGCATATGAGCTTCCAGTCTACCGACGATACCCAGAGGTCTATAGGCTCTACCGTCTCGCGTATGTACTCCCTATCGCGGTAGAACATGTTGTTCTTCATCTGTATGCAGGGAAGTTTCCCGGGTTTCAACGTCGCGTCGAACTGCACCTCCGCGACCCAAAGCGGGAAATCCTTGCTCTCCTTCGGCTTGCCGCGCCCTCGCTTCGGCATGCCCCAGGGGAGCAGCGCCGTTCTCATGACCCACGGGTAAAGAGAGTTGACGTCCAGCGCTATCCCCTTTCCTACGACCTGCCCCTGGTGCAGCGGGTTGCAGTACACGTATCCGCCTCGGTATGCCTGGCGAATCTCGCCGTCGAGTATCGGGTTGAGGTGGGGGAACCACTTGTTCCATAGGTCCTTGCCTATGATGTCCTTGTAGGTTTCAAGGCAATCTGCGCCCGTGGTGAGCTTTGTTCCGACTTCGAGTCGCTTGTGCATCGCCCTTGCGAGTATCAGCACGTCGCGGTACAGGTAGTCCATCTCCTCGTCCGTCAGCACGTGCCCGACCTCTCGGTAGGCCTCGTAGTCCAAATCGCCCTTCGACATGGGCAGGTCGTACGCCTGGGCGACGCTCTCGAGGCTCATCGGAATCTTCTTGAAGCTGTCAGCCAGAACAAGCTTCCCGCCCTCGTTGCCTATCTCTAGCGAGTATATCTTTCCCATGTTGTCTATGACGGTTGAGAACTGGCCTTCCACCGGCTTCTTCTCCACCCATTCGCACCCTGAGTTGAGCAGGTGCCACATGACGAAGCGGGAGTCGAATCCCAGGTTGTGGAACCAGTATCGGCCTGGGTTCGACTTGACGTGCGCAAGCCACGAATCGATATCGGTACCGCTCTCGAACGTCGGTTCTGGCTCACCGCACGCTTTTGCGCACCCCCAGGCCCAAACGCGGCAGTCATCGGCCTGCGTCGTGGTCTCGAAGTCGCTCGCGTACTCTATCATTTCCCGTGCCTTATCTGGCGCGCGATCTCGTAGGAAAGCTCATGCAGCATGCGCTCGCTGTTTGCCGATTCCGCCTTGCTCTCCTTGTAGTCGAAGATGGACGTCCTGAACCCGAGTCGCGAGCCTGATATGGACGCCCTGCTCATCGTATCGACGATATCGGGGTCCAGTCCGGTGCTTCCGAGATTTCCGCCCGCCTTCGCAAAGCCCCTCTCGCCGCGCCATTCCTTGTTGTAAGTGATGTTCGATATTCCAGACTGCCCGGGCCTTATGCGCCTCGCCCGCAGAATCTCCGCCATCATCTGCGCGGCAGCATCGTCCGTCTGGTCGCGCTGCTCCTCGAACAGCGCCTGATTTCCCGCGATATAGCCCTTCGACGACGAGAAGAACGATCCCCAAGCGTCGAAATCCGTGTAGTAGTGCAGGTAATCGAGCTGCGCGTAGGTGAGCGCGCGTATCGCCTCGGCAAGCTCGGGGTAACCCGAGAACATGGCCTTCTCGATGAGCGCCTCTCGGTACTGCGGGTAGCGCTTCCTGGCGACCTTTATTCGCTCCTTTGCCTCCTTCGCCTTCCTGGTCTGCTCCTCTACCGACTTCACGGAGGGGAAGGACTCGCGCATCCAGATTGGCACGAGGTCTTGGAACTTGTTCCGCTCCCCCGGCTTCCACTGCTTGAACACGGGGTCGTAGTAGCTCTGAGCTTTAGCCAGGTAGTCGATGTCAAGCTTGTTCCAGTTCACGGGCATGCCGCGCATAGACTCAACCGACTTCTTGAGCGGCTTGTACGGCTTGCCTAGCTTCTCCGCCCGCTCGCGCCTGGCTATCTCCTTGTTCACCGTCTTCTGAATCCTGGAGATGTCGAGAACCGCCGCCGACTTCACCGCCTCCTCTATTCCAGCCCTTCGGATGATGCGTGCGGCGTTTAGCTCTAGCTCCGCCTGCCTGTACGCCTTGAGCTTGGTCTCGGGAATCGCTATCCCGTTTCCAGGCTGCACGATAACCTTGTTCGCACGGCCATTGAACAGTTCAAGCTTCCTGAGATATGCCTTCTTCTGCGAGCCGTTCATATGCTTAATCTCTGCCTGGGAGACGCGAGGGTCGAACTCCTCGCTGTTGATTGCGCCCTTTTTACGGATGCGGTATAGTTTGTTTCGGGCATTCTTCTGAGCGCGGGATATCTTCTTATCGAGTTCCGTTCTCTTCCTCGCCATGATGCCTGCTCCTTTTTCCAGCCCGCGCAAGCGGGCTTTGTTTATGCTGTGATACGAAGGGCGCGCCCTAAGGCGCGCCCTTTGAGGGAGCGCGGCCTAAGCGCACGCTCCCAGGATATCACGCAAGTTCGCGCTACTCCACGTCGAGGAACTTGTAGCGGCGACCCTTGCTGGTGTTGGTCTCCTTGCACACGACGGTGAGCGGCTCGCCCCAATCGGTAGGCTCGCCGAAGTTGGCGAGGATGCGCATAGCCGACTTGAGAACGCCCGTGGAGGTTGAGCTGTATGTGGTGCCGTTCTCGTCGGTGAGGAAGACACCGAGCGTGGTGAGCGGGTTGCCGTCCTCGTCGCTGATTTCCGACGGGGCGAACGTGATGTTCGCAATCGCAAGCGGAGTCTCCATGAAATCGCGGAGAAGCACGCTCGCGTTGGTCGCGCTGTAGAGCGTCTTCTTTCCTGCCATGGTGGAGATGTCGAGCGTGGTGTAGAAGCCCTGCTCGTTCACTTCCTGCACGATCTTCTGCGCGAAGCCGTTTCCGTTGGCAAGCTGGGCTGCAGCCTGCTGGGTTGCGATGGCCTGTTCCTCTTCATAGAACTCTGCGGTCATTGTTTGCTCCTTCTCTTAGTCTACTTTGGTTGCGTTTGCGATGAAAGCTTCCTCTTCCATCTCGTAAGTTTCCTGCACAGTTCGGTAGTTCGTGATAGTGGCGAGCTGGTTCTTGTACAGCCGACGCGCCACCTTGGCGAGCCTTGCAGGGCTGATTTTGCCGTAATAGGACGCCTCGCCGAGCATCTCCCCATCAGGCGTTACCACATCGCAAATAGTGGTGGTCATTTTACGGCGAATCATTTAATCACCTCCTTTTCAAACGTCACTTTGACATTATAACTTAACTCTGACCAAAACCTGGTCATAGAAAGAGGAAACCGAGATAATTTTCTTTTCAAGCTGATTTGAAACCGTCGAATTATCCTCGGTTGCAAAGTGGCTATCAACTGTCCAAGTAAGACCCTCGTCTAAATCGCAGACGAGGAAATCATCCTTGAGCAGTGGAATCAGTTTCTTCAGCTTCACCGATAAGCCTTACCCTTCATATATCCCTTCTGATAACCCGCCACGAAGGCGTGCAGCTCGGAAGTGTCGAACAACGTGTTGCCGTCGGCTATCAGAACGTACACGCCGCTGTTGCCGATTTGCTTTCGGAAAACGTCCACGTGCGGGCAGTTCTCCTCGATGTATCGGACGTATGCTATCGAGTTCTCCTTGTCGAACGTTGGCATGCTATCACCTCCATCTTGGGTACTCGTAGCGCCTATCGTAGTCTTGGAATTTTTGCCTGCTTATCTCCTCCGCCTTATCGGCACCTTTTCTATAGCCTGCGGAGAATCCTCGGGAATAGCCGTCATCGTATCCGTTTTGGTAACCGATATCGTATTGGGTGTTATTTGGTTTCATGTGCTCTCACCACCTCAATCGCTCCATTGATAGCTTCGGAAATGTCCAGAATACACTTCTCAAAATCAGCAATAAAAGCGTGCAACTCGGCATAGTCGGGTTTTGCATTTAACGCGCTAACCAGGTTTACCGTAAGTGCATGGTTGTAATCAATCACGCGATCGTAACTGCTCTCAAGCTCCCGAACCCTGGCGGCTAACGCTCGGTTCTCTTTTCTCCATTCGAAAATAGTCATACCGTCTAATTTGTATACTGTCGGATCCATATTAACAATGTCACGACTACCGCTAAACGATATGCAGTAACCAGCCATGTCGGAACTGTCATCGATAAGAGACTTGAAGCATTCGATGTCCTCCTCACTACCCCAGCACTTGAAGTGCAAACGGATACAACGCGCTTTTGATAACAGCTTCTTTGATTTCCATAATCCTGCTCCTTCCAAACAGCGCACCCAAGCCCATCGCC
>ULWO01016134.1_pt1 | contig 18655 bp, 22 predicted proteins | sample 1960421 | NCBI WGS metagenome assembly ULWO01 (sample SAMEA4835814, study PRJEB28245) | human gut metagenome | biome: gut microbiome; material: fecal sample | place: Denmark | collected 2008 | reverse complement strand
CGCTTGGGAAATTGTCCCTTCACTTACGAGCCATCGAGAAGGGTCAAATTATAACCAAAAATCAAAACTTCTTCAAAAACATAGTGATTTTCTCGATTCTCTTATGAATTGCAGGCTGTGAAATGCTAAAAACTTTAGAAATCTCGCTCTCTGTGTAACCCTCGTAAACATAAAGGGTCAAAAGCTTGAGGTCATTTTCAGATAAGCTTTCAAGAGCAGCCAGTAACCGCTCATTCTCGATTTCGCCGATCCATGAGAAGCGGCTCTTGGTTTCGCGGTAGGTATCCGTTACCGTGATCGCAGCCTCATATTGCTTAAGATCAGCTGCTTTCCTTGCGTCAACGTCATCTTCGCCATCACAGGCTGCCACCGTGTTGGCATCATAGGCGCGTTCACTGTTCAGGACGCCCAGATCAAACTCATACATCGCCTGAATTGCCTCTTCGCTCATTCCAGCTTCGCGGTACTGCACACGGAGTTGCTCCCACTTTGCGTTCAGCTTGCGACGTTCATTACCATTATTGAAACTCATGTGTAACCTCAAAATTTTCGATAAAACGTAAAAAGTCGAAAATTTGGAAGGCTAGCGATAAACACCGCAGGGGTTCACAGCCATGCGCTGCTTGTAGCCGGTGATCTTCTTCCCCAGCAGCTTGTCTACGCAGTTCATCACGTCAGTCATTTTCGTGTCCTTTCCCCCGGACTCAGGGAGGAGAAGGATACCGATGACGGAGACTGGATAGAAGGGTTCACGCCATGCACTGAACCAGCCTGCAAAACGCAAAAAGGCCCAATTCCAGAGATGGGAGGTACACCCATAGACCGGTCGTTCTACCGCAGCAGACAGCGTCTGCCGGCTGGTAAAACTCCGTTATGGTATCCTTAACCCTCTCTAGAATCGGGCCTTACGATATTATTTTTTGTTCTTAGAACTTGCCTTTTGGGGGTTCGTCCCTTGAACTGACTACATGATAACCGAGAACACCTCAAATCACCAGTTCATCAGATGAGCTCTAAAAAGCAGCGCACAAAGCATCGTTATTTCGTACTTTTATAAAAAACACCGTCATGTCAGATGCTCTTATGCAGCCTTACTGCGCCGTTTTATTACCGTTTAGGGCTCACTTCTTGAGCCCTTACCTCAGAAAAAATTTCAAAAAAAGAGGCGACCAGACCGTTTTATGGTCCAATCGCCTCATAGGTATATTCTGTTGTGTCCGCATTAACAGGCAGTTTTGAGTTTCGCACATCCACATGCTGCAAGGCAGACATTGACTTGTTCGATGCCCTCTTTGTAATGGCCCGTCAGAATCATCTGATAGACCGTATTCCTTTGATTGTTAAAGTCCAGTGTGATTCCACACATTCTCAATAAATCACTGCTGACCATTGGCGGAAGCCGCAATGCCACCGAAATGGCAACGACTTGTTCCGCGCTTGCCTCCTGACCCGCACGAAGCCGCTTCACTGTGGACACAGAGAGTCCGGACTCAGACTCCATATTCTCTACAGACATATCCCGGTCGTTCATCAGCAGCTTTAGAGCGTCTCCGAACTCAAGTTTTGCAATCATCTTCCGTATTGCCATGGACCACTGAACCTCTGCCATAAACTCATCTGGCGCAGCCATCCCTTGCTCAGCAGTATTCTGGCGGCAAACCGAGTTGACATTGACGGATGCCGCTTTGGTCTCGGTATTCTTATGTACAGCGGATGCCACCTCGGTTCACCTCCTTCGCTGAAAATTTTAATAAAAAAAGACCGGAGCAAATTCAGATTTCAAGTTGCTTACGCATTACTTGTTTCTAAATTTACTCCGGTCTTATGTATTTCCGTTTCCGTACTCATTGACCGGACGTGTATTAGCCAGACATTTTATAGTCTTATCAGCAAGTAGACGCACTTCAACCTTACAGTAGTGTTTTAGTATTGAATTAAGGACCGTTTAGTTATAACTCCTCAATAATTGTGCGCTGACTGCCTCCAACAATCGCGGCACTCTACTAAAAACCTATGTAATGTCTCTTGCTGAGACGTCATTCAGAAGGATTTTTTTAACTGAACAACATGACTATGTTTGTCTGGTAATACACCTCCACGTTACAAATTATTATCTTTTCAATAGAGCTTTTCAGGCTATTATTACATTTATAATATAGCAGCCAAAACTCTATTTGTAAATAGGAGCAGCCGCTTTTCATCGAAGCGACGAGAAATAAGTCAGAAAATTGTGTAATCTGCCAATTCCGATCCTATAAACGCAAAAGAGCCGGAATAAACTCCTAAAATCCGAAATAATTTCAGATTTTTTGAAATCCACCCCGGCTTACTACCCATTCGAGCAGTACCAAACCAAACAGGCAGCAATTCAATTTTAAGCTGGCTCACACGGTCTCCTGATGAGCCAAGTGTGCAGATTCGCATCTGCCTTTTCCTGTCCTTATCCTCAAACAGTGCAAATGAGCCGTGTATCCTTCTCCGGCAGGGAGTTGAACACACGGCTCATCATTTTAGGTTCAGAATCTCAAGAAGCTCGACAATCCTGTGCCGTCTCTCGGGACAGTGAAGCATTTCCTCTTTCCCTTAAGTACTCGTTCACCTCATCAATTGACCTCATATACATACAGTTAAGAATCATCAAATGTGCTAGCTGTTCTTTGGTCGCAGCCAAGCTAAAACCCGCTTTTGCTATGAGCGCAAACGAAAGCCATGGAGGAAGGTGCATAGCAACGCATAGTGCAACCACGTTTTTCTCAGAAAAACTTTCAACCTTTCCATTTCTGTAGCGACCAATCGTTGACTCTGATACCTTTGATGCAAAGGCCAGCGCCTCTTGCGTAAATCCGAAGCGTGTCATCACATATCGTAGTGCTTCCGGGAAGCAAGCAGGCATATTCGCTAACACCTTGTTTTCTTCTTTAGCCCTCTCATTCTCAGACAGCCTTCCCTCCGGGTCTATAATATGATAGTAGTTTTCGATTTCTGTTTGATTTTTTTCAGCATGCGAGGGCATCCAAATCCCTCCCACGTCCGAAACTACTCAAGGTAGCCTCAAACGTGGGAGGAATGGGCATTGCGATGCTCATTGGATCAGTAGTCAAACCCGCAGTCGCGCGACTGGCCTTTTGGGCTCTATTAACCCATAGCATATGCAATTGCGCATAAATCTGTGCACACTTAGCCTTTCTAATGCGTCTGATCAGTTCTCGCATCCTTTCCAATTCGAGAATTCTTTCATAAACGCACCGATACTCCACAGAATCCGGTGCCAGATCATCAGCAATATGAAGCAATGACTGAATCCTCTTATTGATTCTGTTCTTTTCTTGCTTCAAACATAATAGGCTGACTGCTTTAGCAACTGCCTCGATAGCTGATGAAAGTGTTGAATCTTGACAAATGATGTACATTTGCACATTCACCTGCCCTTTTCATGTAGTACGGTAAACCGCCAGTTTTATTATATCACATTCCATCTTAAAACAAAATATGTCTCGTTTTCTTATCGCTTCGCCATCTTCTCTTTAACCTCGTCTGGCACGTCGATCAGGCCAAATCGGTAGAACAGACCATAGATATACGACACACCCCGGATATCTCCCAGCGCCTTAGGTCTGTCCACTACCTCTCCAATTTTACCGATATTGTGATACGCCAGCAGCACAGAACTCCAAGCAAGGCTCTTGCTGTCCTCTCTGCGGTCGATCCACAGTTCCTTGGTGAATTCATCTTCCCTGCCCTTCTTCAGCGTATATGTAAAAGGCAAGCCGGACATCGTCTTGAACTTGTATCCCCGAAAAGCCACCACACACTTCCAGAGGTTTTCTTCGCAGGGATCCTTTTTCAGCACAACCACAGCTCGGTAGTGTCGCTGCCGCTCTGCCCCTGCACTGATATTCGCCGCTTCAGCTTCCTCCGGGAAGTACACGCCTTTCTCATACGGCAGATAAGAGGTCACCGAGGGGCGGGACAGCTGCAAAGCGGACATAGTGGAGGTGACAGCAGCAGAATAACTCTGCGTTTCTCTGAGGGTATTAAAGGTCTGTTGGACGAGCTTTGCCGTGTCCGACTCGTAGACCCCGGCTGTGATGAGCAGCTTCCGAACCTTGATGGGGTTGAGGGACAGGACGTCTGCAATGGCTTGCAGGCTCATTTTGTCCGTATAAAGGTCAGCGGCAGCTTTCATCTGCTGTGCCAAGTTCTTGGCTGCACTGTACTCTGGTTTTGATGGCTTACGACCACCGCCGGGCTTGCGCTTACGGCGCGCGCGTGTATTGCCCACTGATTTTCGCCTCGTTTTTATTTCTGTCACAAACTATATATTGTGCTCAAGAATATGCCGTATGAACTTCTGGAGTTCAGTCCACACGGCGCTAACACCTTGTCTCACATTTTTTTGCTGGTTAGTCCGAGTGCGCAATCATTTTTATATTATCTACCGAAAACTGTTCTTCCGCTACTTTAACGGCTTGTATTGCGCTGTACAAATAGCCCTCTGCTTCTTCGAGATGCTTTTTACCTTCACCATTATAACCGCGTAGTTCTAGTACCGTTGACCGTATTGGGTCAGAGATTTCCTTATATTTGATTGGCAATTCATTAACGCAATGTGTTAAAGTTGTTACTATCACTGCATTTTTTTCTTCGAATATTGTCCCCCGATATCCACTCTGTCCATGTTTTTCTAATAGCCAATTCAGGTTTTCTTGCTGACCTTCTAGTTCTTTAAAAATCTTTTTAAGTAGCTCTTGCTCTTGGAGTCTTTTCAGCTCATTCATGGCATCTATAGAAGAATTCACTTTGCTTTTAACTTGCATAATCTGCCAAATCGTTATCGCTAAAGCCACAATTCCAAATAGATCCGCAGCCAACCCAATCCAATTCCAAAATGTTTTGAATTGAGAGAAGCCAAAAAAGCCATTAACCATTCACCCATTTTCACTCTTTAAAAATTTATATTTTGGCATATCTCCATACAGAGCCGGAAAAACTTCTTCCCAACGGTGTTCATCCATAAACGCTCTAGCAATATATTCACACATGTGGTAATCTTCATGACACTCAGGAACAATTCGGAACATCTCCGTCTCAAATGTGCCATGATTTACACTTTCCTTATTATCCAGCTTTTTTCTGTATGCCTCCATCAAATCCATAATCTTTTTGTATTGTTTACGGTCAATTTCATATTCAAAAAGCAATCTGGTCAAATCAGTGTTTTCAAATAAAAGTTCCTGCCGGAACTCAATGTAATCAAGACGCTTATCAAGCTCATCGAAGTGTCTCATGCTGTGTTCCTCCAATTCATAAAATACAATATCTGCATCTTCGCCACAGCACCTTTTACTGTGTTGCCTGCCGCTCACCGCGTAGAGGTGTGCAAAGTTTCGAGTGGCAAAACCGTGAAAAATTCCCCACGGTTCAAATATAACCCTTTAAAAACTAGTTTTCAAGGGCACAGGTGAAATATACATCAACCCGGATTGCAGTATCAAGGCTGCATTCAGACAGCGTAGCCCTTGCTCTTGATGACCTCCACGACCTGAGAGGCATATTTCTGGCAGGTGTCGTGGTCGGGAGCCTCCACCATCACACGCACAACAGGCTCCGTGCCAGACTCGCGCACCAGAATGCGGCCGGTATCGCCCAGTGCCTCGGCTACGGCCTTGACTGCTGCCTGAACTGCTTCGTCATCCTGTGCAGCTTTTTTATCAGTGACACGAACGTTTTCCAGCACCTGCGGGTAGATCTTCAGTGGCTCTGCCAGCTTGCTCATGGGAACTTTCTTTGCAAGCATGACTTCCATCATTTTCAGGCTGGTCAGAATGCCGTCACCGGTGCTGGCATACTTGGAGAAGATGATATGCCCGCTCTGCTCACCACCGATACGGCAGGCGGTCTTGGCCATGTACTCGTAGACATACTTGTCACCCACTGCGGTCTTAGCGTAGCCGATGCCCTGCTCGTCAAACGCCTTGTACAGACCAAAGTTGGACATGACCGTGGTAACAACAGTGTTTGTCAGCAGCTTGCCACGCTCCTTCATGTAGCAGCCGTAGATGTACAGGATGTGGTCGCCAGTGATAACATTACCCTTTTCATCCACACACAGGCAACGATCAGCATCGCCGTCATAGGCGAAACCAACATCCAGACCCTTCTCTACCACGAACTTCTGCAAGCCCTCAATGTGAGTAGATCCAGCATTGTTATTGATATTCGTACCGTTGGGCTGTGCATTGATGACGTAGGTGTCAGCACCCAGCGCATCGAACACAGACTTAGCGATATTCCAGCTTGCACCGTTGGCGCAGTCCAGACCAACCTTCACGCCCTTGAAGGAGTAGATGCCCAGGCTGATCAGGTAGCCCATGTAGCGGTTACGGCCTGCCACATAGTCCACGGTGCAGCCGATATGCTCACGGTGGGAAAAGGGCAGTTCCGGCCAGTCCTTGTCAAACACATGAAGCTTGCCGTCGATGTAGTCCTCCACCAGCAGCAGGGTCTCCTCCGGCATTTTCTCACCGTAGCAGTCGATCAGCTTGATACCGTTGTCATAATAGGGGTTGTGGCTGGCGGAGATCATGATGCCGCAATCAAAGTCATCCACGCGAGCGATGTAAGCCACACTGGGCGTAGTAGTGACATGCAGCAGGTAAGCCGGAGGCGGTCAGTCCTGCCACCAAACTATACTCGAACATATAGGAGCTGCGGCGGGTGTCCTTACCGATAACGATACGGGCAGGCTCGTTGTTGCCGTTGCGCTCGCGCACTGCGTTATAATACCAGCCAAGGAAGCGGCCAACCTTGTAGGCGTGGTCAGCGGTCAACGTGATTCCCGCCTCACCACGGAAGCCGTCAGTTCCAAAATACTTTCCCATTATAGTTTTTCCTCATCCAAAGAGTGAATTAACAATATATGCTTTAGCCGAGAGGAAACTCTCGTTGCCTGCCATCCGCCACGTAGAGGCAGCATTTTCGGATGGCGTTGCCATGCTTTGAGCATGGCTTAGTCATAATCACGCAAAGAACCTATTTTCCAACATCAGACACAGACAATGATAGATAGGCAAATGCAGTTCCTGAATCATATAAGTTTCTGTCTGTGGAGCCTTGATGCACACATCACTCATATCCTTCAGCTTGCTGTCTTTTGCTCCCGTCAGTCCAATGACCTTCATTCCCTTAGCGTGTGCGGTTGTCGCCGCATACAGCACATTTTTACTGTTACCACTGGTGGAAATGCCAAGGAACACATCCCCGGATTTACCGTAACCATTGACCTGCTGTGCGAAGCAGAGTAGAGGTTCACAGTCATTCATATAGGCTGTGGACAGGGCGGGATGACCATCCAGTGCAATTGCAGGAAGTGCCCCCTGCAGGTTTTCTGCCAGAACAGAACCGAGTTCCTGATTCTCGGCGACCAGCCTTTCTGCAAAATCAGTTTCGGGCTTACGAGACAGCTTAAAGCCCTTCATCAGTTCACCAACGATATGCTCCGCATCTGCTGCAGAACCACCATTGCCGGCCACAAGAAGCTTTCCACCGTTCTCATAGGACTCCTCCAGCAAAAGGTATGCGGCAACAATATCATTCTTCGCAGATTCTAAAGAGGGGTATCGTTCTACCAACAGGTCGATATGTCTCATCAGTCGGTTATCCAATTCACGCATAGCTACAATCTCCCTCTTATTTCAGATATTTTTCCACAAAGTCCTTCAAAGACGATACCGTCACAGTCTGTCCGTAGGACTCAGAACCAATCAAAGCAGTCTGACATCCGGCATTCTGACCCGCCTTGATATCATTTTCCCCATCGCCAATCATCCAAGACTGCGACAGTTCAATGTTAAAGTCCCGTGCTGCATTCAGCAGCATTCCAGGTTTCGGTTTGCGGCAATCACAGTCAAACTTCAGTTCTGGACGCTCCCCTTCATATCCCTTATGCGGATGGTGTGGGCAGAAGTAGATGGCATCCAGATATGCGCCTTCTTTGCCTAGAAGTGTCTCCATTTTGTTGTGAATCTCTTCGAGTTCTTCAAAGGACACTTCACCACGAGCAATCACAGGCTGATTCGTAACAACGATTGCCAAATAACCGGAGGCGTTGACCTTTTTGATTGCATCTGTCACGCCGTCCATCAGTTCGAACTCGTCTATATTCCGTAGGAAGCCTACATATTTATTGATAGTACCGTCCCGATCAAGGAACACCGCTTTCTGCTTATTCTTCAGATTCTTTCCGGAAACACGACCAGTTTTGTAATCCTCACATACGGAATAATAGCGTTCGGGTGTCCCCATGTCCTTCACATATTCAGGGCTATCGTAGCAGAACATCTTACCGGTTCCGGCCAACGGCTTAAGAAGCTGTCGATCCAAGTCAACCTTGATCGGTTTCCCATTCTCTCCCACAGCGCCAACCTTGTCCGCATCAATCCCCGAATGATCTAAAATGCTCGGATTGATAACATGAAGTCCAGCATTGACACGGTTGCGATAGTATTCCGGCCGTTCATCTTCCTTAGCCAGCCATCGCTCGACTGCCCCATTTTTATCAGCAATAATGAGTCCGCTATCATAAGGATGGCTATTCGGATGCGTGAAAAGAGTAACCAAACCGCCATGCTGTTTATGGAAGGCTACGAATCGATTGAAATCCACATCGAACACCGCATCTGCATTCAAAAGAAGGAAGTCCGAATCCAGCTTATCCTTGATTTTGAAAAGTGCACCAGCATTGCCTAGCGGCTCCTTCTCAAAATAGTATTCAATATGAACACCGAAGAGCTTCCCTGTTGCCGGAGATACGCCTGAACCATCACCAAAATAGTCCATGATGATGTTTCCGAGATGAGAGACGGTCAAAATAATGTCTGTGAATCCTTGGTCGCGCAGACACTCCAGTTCATGTTCCAGAACGGGCTTTCCTTCGATTTTTATCATCGGCTTGGGGATATCACTGGCAACAGAGGAGATCCGGGTACCCCTGCCACCTGCCATTATTACTGTTTTCAAATATTCAGTAGCCTCCTTTTAAGCGTTCTAGTCACACTTATCACCACTATTGTACCCATATAAACAATCATCGGAGCCATTCTTACATAAATAGTACGTAGTCCCAATATGCTAAATACAACTTGTAGTATTGTTATGATAATAGGATGTACAATGTAAATATCTGCCGAGTATTCTCTACCAATTTTAGCTAAAAGCTTCTGCCTATTGGAGTTTGCTCCTTGTCGTCCTTGCCTTACTAACGTATACGTAAAAATTGAAACAGCTAGAAATGTTGTGCTTAAATAATGATCGCGCACCGCATTTTTCCCTACGGAAACCAAAATCATCCGTTCAGCAATTGTTGTAAACGAAAACAATACCATTGCTGAAACAAGCCATTTTCTTCCAATTCTTTCGATGTGAGAATAACGGTCACGAATTATATTTCCTATGCTAAAATATGGGAGTCCTACGAAAAGAAAGTTTCGTACATAATAATACGGCACTTCATGTCCCAGAAAAACGAGTGAGTATTTTCCAAGTACTAAATCACCCAAAAGAAGTATCGGTGTACTGTAGTACAACACCTTCTTAGCATTCAAACGATCGATTAGAAATACTATAATCAATACATATAAAATTGCGCTCAAATACCATAGATGCGGACCGACTTGATTATCGTTAAATAGGAAGAATTTTGCTAAAGCGTCGCTCGAAAAAGCTTCTAACACAAACACATGTACAGCTTGTTTTCCCTTTACCGCATTATACACAAATTTCCATACCAAAAAGATCACATTGGCTTTTATACTCAACAAGAAAATCTTTTTGATTTGATCCTTGCTTTTCCGACCGAGAACAACGTCAGCATGAAAGAAACCTGTAATCATAAAGAAAATCGGTACGGCAACCCTGGTCAAGGCTGTGAAGTACTCACCAACTTTTCCAGGAAAAGGGACGTGAATACATACCACCAAAAACGCACATATTGCCTTCAAAACATCCAAAGACGCTGCTCTGCTCTGCTCTGCTCTGCTCTGCTCTGCTCTGCTCTGCTCTCACGAGTCTCTTCCTTCTTTCGCATATTGTCAATTCCTTTTTTTATAAAATCTACGCATAACCTTTTTTATTACGTCCGCAATAAAATCCCGCTCCATAAGCAGAACAAGAAAACCAATGGCGTAATTTATCCAGCTGTCAGCACAGCTTACTACAACCATCAATAGTAGAACTCCCAGTCTGAAAAAGTGCTTCTTATAATCCACATCCAAATGCATAATGCTATTCGCACCTTTTAATCGTGAAAAAAAGGTTGCCAAATAACCAACTGCTGTTGCAATTGCCGCGCCATATCCTCCCCATAATGGAATAAGTGCGAAATTCAAAACTATGTTTATTCCGGCTCCTACCATTGTGGTAACAAAAACAGCTTTCGTCTTTTTCGCCGCAGTAAAAACGGTTCCAAGGAACGAACTCAATCCACTAAAAATACTTGCATAAAGAAGAATTGGTACAAAGCGCCACGCCGAGAAGAAATCCTTCTGGAAAAGAATCAAGGCAAGAATCTTTACACCAAGTACAAGCCCTGTACAAACAATAAGATATGTATGCACCCACATATCGTATATTTGAGAGAAAAATCGTCTGCTCTTTTCACTTCCAAAATCATCAACTGCAGACATTTCCCAAGCACTTACCATTATTCCAGAAATAGTCGCCATAATTGATGGGATTTTATAAGAAACAGAATATATTCCCAACTCACTGAGTCCACGAAATATATTCATAATATATCTGTCAGACGAATTACTAACCCACCAGCTTATTGAATTTGGCATAAGCGGAATAGAGTATTGCAACATTTCCTTGACATAGCCACGTTCAATTTGATTTGGCCACAACAAGTCCTTCCATGCCCTACAGCCGATAAACAGCACAACGATAGTTATCCAATAGGCGGCAATCATTGCCATGAGGTATCCCTTTATACCCAACCCCAGTTTTAGCAAGAACACAATATTGCATGATATAAGAGCAACTGTATTGCATACGCCGGCAATGGAGTACATCCCCACTTTTTCACTGCCTTTTGCATATTCCATTAGCAATGTATAGAGTGAATACCCTGCGAATCCAATCAAGAAATAGTATCTATATCCTTGTAGATTACCCGAATTGAAAAAGAGCATCGACCCCAATGCCACAAATGCAATTCCAATGAACTCTATCCAAATTCCAATACTCAGCAACTGTCTTGAATCTTTACATTTATCAAGGCAAAAACGCATGACCGCTGTACTAATCATTAATGTCGCAAACGGATACAGTAGATTAATTGTTGTCGTCAATAGGTCAGATGTTGCATACTCTGCTGTTGTTAAGACAGAGGTATATAACGGCACCATCAGAAAGACTAGCAGTTTTGATGAAAAATTACCAAGCATTAGAAGCAAAGTATTTTTTACAAGTTTCTTTTCCTCACGCTTCATTTTTACAATTATATCCTTTTCCTTCCGATAATCTTGTTAACTTTATTGACCAATCTTTTTTTGTAGCCTTCGATTTTCCAAATCAAAATTGCGCTTTGGGCCTCTTTTTTAAACTTCTTCTGTTTAATTAATATTCTTTTTAAAAATGAGCTACGCATCATCGGTCTATCAATTGGTCTTTGCAACTGCTGTTGCCGATTATTCAATGCGAATCTCAGGGGTACTTTTTCCAGAACCATGATTTCTTCCAAATCAGTTATCATATTCGCTGCTTTTTCATTATGTGGAATAATCAGCGAAATTCCTTTTGAAATCTCCGAACTTAATTCGGGTTTCTCTATCTCAATCCCCCAAAAATCACCAATAGTGATATCTCCTGCTCCACTTGGAGACGTATAGGGACAATGATAGCAGCTTTCTCGATCCATTACACCAATGCCAAATGCTGTAGTGTATATATTATCGGTCGATGATATTTCCTGCCCATTCTTCAATGACAATGTTGTAAATCTATGCGACAAATGTCCTTTTTCTATTTTTTTGTCTCTGAATCGAATACCGATAACTTCCGAATTGTTATCACGCCCGACCTCTTGCAAATATTTTGCAAACGCTTCCGGGCTGGAAACACCGTGGCATACCAGCGCAACCAAAAATAGGTTCTCGTCTCCCAGTTTCCCCAAATACCGCTTAAGTCCGTCAACTTGACAAGGAGTTCCTGAAAAGAGCACCTTTTCGCCTTTTTTCAAGTTCTGCTTAACCGCAGAATATGTGTCGCCAATGTCACTCTGGGTATATTTACTTCCCCGGAGCATCTCGGGATTCTCAAATTCAAATGTATCAATGTGCTTTACACAAAGATTACTATCGTATGCTGCACCATAAAAGTGTGTAAATCCCTTTTTCTTGCACATCTCCGAAATTGCAATAAAGGCAGCTCCCGATGTGCTTAAACTTCGCTCATTCTCATCCTTATGCCAACCGTAATAGCAGATGTCCCCTTGTTCTCTCTTCTGGTAGTTTCCAAAGGGGCATACTTTTTCGCACAGCCCACATTTTATACATTTATCATTATTTACGACTGGATATAGAAACCCTTCCTCGTTTTTCCTCATTTGTATGCAATTACGAGGGCAAATCTGCTCACAGGCTGTACAGCCGCAGCATTCACTCTCCACGAGGCTGTTCAAATACATATTTCTGAAAACCACCTTCCGCTTAATATTTCCAGGATATGTATCCACTCATACTATTTATCCTGATTTACAATAGACCTGATATATTTCAGTGATCCTTGCTTCTTCCTGTTAATGATTGAAGATATTTCATCCCAATCTATTTTCTGATTAAAACTGTAATCTGTTCTGTTTAAATCATCAATTCGACATTCTTGTAAATTAAAGTCATCAAGGAAATCAAGTACTCTTGTACCTGTTCGACTCACCGCATAGCTGCAAAACTTTTTCTTAAATATTGTTGAAAAAACCGTTGCATGAAAGGAATTTGTGATGACATATCTTGCGGAGTATATAGCATTTAAAAAATCTTCTACTCCTGCATCGTGACAAGATTCGATGTCAGCATCATCGTAATCAAAATCCCCAATATACAGTAGTTTTAATCCTCTACTTTGAGCAACCATTTTGGCAAAAGATAAGAGCTCAGGCATTGGTCTTAGCATATACAGAAGAATATAATCCTTTCCGCTAAACCGTGCACTCATCATGCTTTCCCATTTGTCTGCGCCGAGAAGAAGTACTGGATCTACGTCTACTCTAACGTTTTTGTCCAACAGTTCATCAAGCAGATATTTTCCCGTTTTTTCTCTAACGGACACTCCTTCAAAGTCCTTTAGCTTTCGCTTATAATACTCGCATTCTTCTTTTGCTAGGGACGATACAGCAATACTTGCTGCATAGCTGTATTTTTTTATATTCAGTTTGGTCGAAAAATCCAAATAGAAAAGTTGATTAGGTTGAAATTGAGGATTCCAAATCTGATCGCTTCCGCAGATAAACGTAATCCTTGATTTCTCATTCGACAATAATTCTTCAATTGTCCGATGTATTTCTACCACGATGTTTTTCTGATAGAATTCCCGAACTTTTCTTCGCTTTCTGCGGTTTTTAAAATCAGATACGGCTTTTCTAGCCTTCTTTTTTACGCCATCATACTTCGTGGGTATCAGATAGGTTTTCGCAAATCGTATGATATAGCTTTTGGGCCGCAGTTTTACAATGCTTGACCCCCCCCCACATTCTTTTATTGACTGCTGAAGGGCAAAAGCCTGTAATGCCGAACCATAGTTATCTCCTATCATTGTTGCAATCTTAATCGCCATTATTTTCTCTCCTCAGCGCATTCTCAATAAACACTTTTGATTCGCTTATTTCGTGATATAGGCTCGAACTGTCACATTTGCCCAAATCATAAAATGGGAACTCACCTTGCTTCTTCAGTTCTAATCCAGCTCGATTCAGTAACGATATTGTTCTCTCTGGCGATTTCCCATTTGGAATATGTATTAATTTCTTCTCGAATATAACACTGAAAGCTGTAGCATGAAAAGAGTTTGTACAAACACATGATGCATTTTGTATCAGCCATACAAACTCCTTCGGACCCACGTTGTTTAGTCTCCTGCATCCACTATGCTTCTTAGACATTGTTGGATGTATATCGTAGATTCGCAAATTATTCTCTTGCGCATACGCTTTAGCATAATTCAATAATTCTTCATTTTCCTGCAAAAAATACACCAACACATAATTTGATTCAACAGCAACCGGTTTAGCTAATTCTCTCCATTCATCCTTTTTCAGTAAAAACACGGGATCTAAAACAACACGAACCTCTTTTTGAATCAATTCGGCTATTTTTGTTGCCGAACTAGGCTCTCTAACCGATATTTCTGAAAAATATGGTAGATTCGCTTTAATATTATCCTTCTGAACTTCCGTCAGCTGTAGTGTTCCAAGACTAGCCGCATAGGATATCCGTCTAGTTTTGCATCCCCCCGCATAGTAGGCAGAACAATCGCCTGTAATATTATTATTCCAAATCTGATCACTACCGCAAATAACACAATCATGGCGATCTAGCCATGTCACCAATTCCTTTTGTTCAGAAATAGCATCATTAACCTTTAGTTCTTCCTCTATAAATCTAGAAAAAACTCGACTCTGTTTTTTTCTTTTAAAGTATTGTAACGCCAATCGTACTCTACGTTTTGGTGGCACACCCTTTGTAAAAGGACTGATTGCATACTCAGCCCGAGCCCAATCCGGATAATATGGTGCAATCTCAGCATTCATATTATGATTTTGCAAATATGTCTTTAATGCATATGCTTGCAGAAGTGCTCCATAATTATGAGCAAATTGGAAAGTTAAGATTGCAACATTCATAATCAATCTCCTTGTTTATTACCAATCAGTGGCAAATATGATATTCCAATTGCAAAGAAATACAAGATGGTTTCCTCAACGTCATACAATGGATTTCCTGTAATGCCATACATTAAAAAGTAAGCCTGTACATACAATGAAAATCGTATCCACGATGCGTCCATGGCATTTCCTGTTCGATTGACCATTTGCGCTTGTTTCAGTGTTGCAACAAATCGCTTTGCAAAAAATCCCACAAACGCAATAAAACCAACAAGTCCTGTTTCGCACAATAATTGAAGATAGATACAATGTACATGTGTGTTTCGAAGTGTAAACATCTTCATGAAATTTGTCCATCCGATCCCTAATATGGGATTAGCTATAAAATATCTAATCGCCTGTTCATGAAGCTGTGTTCGGCCAGCATCGTCAACCGAGCCTGACGTAATCAATTCTTGAAACGTCTCATAAATCTTCTTTATTCCATCACTACCTGTGAATTTTGCCAAAAATGCGAGTGCCATAAACATAGCGACGAGAAGTCCGGCAATCTTAAACACTCGATATAGTTTTTCTCTTCCATATCCTTCCATAAAATAGACCAGCATTATTGCCGCAACAAAAAAGGCAATCGGTCCACGTTTTCCCGTTAAAAGAAGGCCGCCTACCATAAAAAGAAGCAGAGGATAACTCGCACGTTTGAATACCGTCTTTCTAAAACAGAAAACAGCACCAATGCAAACAATAATAAAAAACGAAGTATATCCAACCTGGCTTGTAAATCCAGCAACATAATTTGCTGTTCCTCTCATTTTCTCTGTTGCGTTTATACTTTCAAGTGCAACAGCGGAAAACAATGGTTTTACTAAAGCTCTATATAATGGCAGAAAGAAGTAATTAAAGAAGCAGCCAAATGAAAAAAACACTCCGATTATTGCGAATGCAATACTTCCGTTCTTTGAGTCCTTCATTTCTGGCAGCATTGCAAATGGTAACAGTAGCGCGATTGCATAGTATCTCACGCTACTCAAACTATCTGAAACACCCATTTCATAGAACATGATTATTGCTAGCAGGATAATAGTAAATAATCCTCGTGGTGCATACAAGTGCCCATGTGATCTATCAAATGAGTTCAAAAAAGCGTATGTTAAACCAATGTAAATAATGCCGTATACAACAAGATTCATTGCCACATTCCGAAAAACCAATGTTGCTAATATCGATCTTGTTACAAAAGCATAAAACAAGGTCATGTATACTGCTATATAGTTGAATGATTTATTGTTTAAATTTATTTTCATGTTCTTCCTGCCGTCATTGCTTACTTTAGTCTTGTCCCCACAAACATCTTATTCAAGGCTCCACATTTTACTCTTTCGAACAGCGTATTTCTCGATAGCATCCAGCTTATTTTCGCTTTATTTGTTTTTGAAAACAGCTTCAAGATATCATCATTATCTCGATATTCTTCTGCTCCCGGCTTCGCATATATTTTCCAATTATTGATTTCGTTTCTCAAATTGTGCTCACTAAGTACTGCTGCGATTAATTCTTCTTCCGTAGAGAACACATGCCCCCAGCCGTTCTTCTCTACCGTATATGGAATATTACCCCCTGATTTCATTGCGAAAATAAAGCAATTCGCAGCATTACTCTCATAAGTAGTGTATGAATAGGTTTCCCCCCACACACACACAAGGAAAACCGCAGAAATGCGCTTTTCCTTGAGATTATTTATCATTGCATCTTTTCCCTGTGTCGCTATATCTACCTCAACGGGTGTTACGCCATCTACTTTTTCCGAGCCGTTTCCGAAATAATAGAAATCGTAATTACATCCTGCGTCTTTGACTGCCGCCACTACATTTTTAAAGATATCCCATCCCTTAATTTGCTTCTGCGCACCAACAAATCCAAGCCGGAGCGGTTCATCACTCAATATGGCCTCTTTATTACCTGTGTATTCGCCAATTGCTTTTTGATGGGAAATAACGATTGTTTTATCTGCATATTCCGGATAAAATGCAATCCAATGTTCCTTTGTATACTCAGCAGGTGCTACAAATGTGATCCTGTTTTCAAACGCACGTAGAAAATGCTGAATTTTTTCTAAATGTTCTTCTTTTTTTCCAAGATAGCAGCATCCTTTACAAGGAATATCTCTATCGATGCACGACTGAATATCATTTTTCATCAAGTTTGGGTTAATGCAACATGTATAAAAATCATGAAGATAGTATACTACCGGAACATTTTCAATTTTCTCAAGAATCCACTTAACTTCATCAATATCATTTCGAATAATATGATGTACAAGAATTCCTATACAAATCTTTCCAGCCTTATCAAATTCAAGGAGTGTGTTTAGAACCTCTTTTGCGGTCATCACACCCACAAATTTCCCATCGACAGTAAAGCCATAGCATCCAGTAGTTGTGCAATGCCAGTTTGCGCCTTCTCCCCGTGAGCGACTAATTGGAAAAATCGCAACATATCCAATACCATTCGCGCAAAAAATATCCTCATGAGCTTTTACAACCTTACTGGTGCCGCTTGAGTCAATGATGTAACTCATACCCGTTACAACAAATACATATCTTGAAAAATGGCACTCTGGCATCTGCATTTTTATCTCCTTTAATTACTTGCTACACGTCGTGCTTTTATCTCAGCCGGAACACCGATGGCAATTGAATTATCTGGAACATCCTTCAATACAACTGCATTTGCTCCAATATAAACGTTGTCCCCAATCGTTATATTTCCTATTATTACGGCTCCGCATCCAATCTGAACATTATTTCCTATTTGGGGTACACCATCTATTTTGCTTCCCTCGGGCCATTTTGCTCCAATTGTTACATTCTGAAATATCTTACAATTCGCGCCTATCGTCACCTTACTATGCACCACGCACCCCAATCCATGGTGTTCAAAACTTGTATTTTCTCCAATTTGAATATCTGCGGGAATATGATTTGAATAGATTATATAGTTAAGTAATTCAAATATTCGGGCAAACCAGTATCCCCCCATGCTTTTTTCATCCTATGTGCTATTTGCCACAGTTTATTCATATTATCAGAATTTAAAGGTTTCCTTCAAACCCATCCACCGTTGATCTTTTTCGCTCAAATTCAACGCTGTTCCGTCAGTGAGCGTATCCCCCTCAACGTTTGCATTTCCTTTGTACTCTCCCTGCACTTCCGGCCATTGGATACCGATTTCTGGGTCGTTCCATGCTAGACCGCCTTCATCGTTGGGATGATAAAAATCATCACACTTATAGCAGAATTCGGCTGTATCTGTCAAAACCAGGAAGCCATGAGCAAAGCCTCTAGGAATTAAAAACTGTTTTTTGTTCTCTGCCAAGAGAATAACACCATACCACTTGCCATACCTCAATTCTCCGGTTCGTACATTTCCGGTGTATAATGAATAACTCTCGTACCGCCGTCTTCAAACTCAAACGGAATATACATCAAATCCCGCATTGCCCAACGAACAGCATCCTGATGCTCCGGCTGCACATAGAACACGAGGAATCCTCCGCCACCAGCACCGAGCAGTTTTCCTCCCAGTGCGCCGGCAGCCATGCCTTTTGCATACAGTTCATCAATGCTATTAGTCGAAACCGCAGAACCTGTCTGACACTTCAGTTTCCATGTGTGGTCAAGCATTCTGCCAAAATCATCGAGGTCAGTGTTCTTGTCCGTCAAAATACGCTCCGCATCATCAACAAGCGCAAGCATTTCCTTAAGTTGAGCAGTCTTA
>ULWO01018657.1_pt1 | contig 18706 bp, 17 predicted proteins | sample 1960421 | NCBI WGS metagenome assembly ULWO01 (sample SAMEA4835814, study PRJEB28245) | human gut metagenome | biome: gut microbiome; material: fecal sample | place: Denmark | collected 2008 | reverse complement strand
CTTTCTCCCCGCCCTGCCACTGTACAGAAAATTGTTGACATCCATCTGAATATCAATAACCGTACTCCGCTTTCTTCCCGAAATGCTCCGGATTTTAAAAAATATTTTAATCTCATATGGAAGGAGCTCAACGAAAATGCCTGAAATTTCCAGACATCAGAAACAATATCTTTTACAGTATAAAAAAGAAAAACGTCTGATCTTCACAGCACGAATTCTTCTCTTTGTCCTGTTTATGGGACTCTGGGAAATGTCTACCAGATGCGGATGGATTGATTCCTTTATTTTCAGCAGCCCTTCCCTCATCGGAAAAACCTTTCTTTCCATGTGCAGGGATCAGTCTCTGTTTTCCCATATTGGAGTTACTCTGACAGAAACTCTTGTCAGTTTCTTTTTTGTTGTAATCCTGGGCGTGGGAACTGCCATTCTTCTCTGGTGTTCTCCAAAGACTTCCAGAATCCTGGAGCCTTACCTTGTGGTACTGAACAGTCTCCCGAAATCTGCCCTTGCACCTCTTCTGATTGTATGGCTGGGTGCCAATGAGCGAACCATTGTAGTTGCCGGCATGTCCGTGGCTATCTTTGGTTCTGTTATTAATCTGTACTCCGGTTTCTGCCAGGCAGATCCGGAAAAACTAAAACTGATTGAAACTCTGGGAGGCCACAAAAAAGAAAAACTGACAAAAATCATTCTGCCAGCTTCCCTTCCTCTGATCATCAGTGTTATGAAAGTAAACATTGGTCTCTGTCTGGTGGGTGTTATCATCGGCGAGTTCATCGGTGCCAGAAAAGGTCTCGGATATCTTATCATCTATGGAAGCCAGACTTTTAAACTCACCTGGGTTCTTATGTCCATTATGATCCTGTGTATTATTGCCATGGGACTGTATGCAGTGCTTAATCTTTTGGAAAAATATATACAAAAGCGATAAAATGGCAACTTACAAATTCTTAAAACAAAAAACACGCTGCCAGTTAAATACTGTCAGCGTGTTGTAATTCTGTTTTATTTTCCCATAAAATCTGTGCAGAATTCTTCCCACGGTACCGGTCTGGAATAATAAAATCCCTGAATTTCATCACAGTCCAGTTCCCGGAGAATTTTTACCTGACTGGCCGTTTCCACCCCTTCTGCAAGTACCTGCATTCCCAGACTGTGTGCCAGGGCTATGGTATGGCGGATCACTTCTTTTCCTCTCGGATTTTCTATGTAATCAATCAGGCTCTTGTCCAGTTTCAGCGTATCAAAGGGCAGCTGGTTTAAACTTGTCATGGAAGAATATCCGGATCCAAAATCATCCATATGAAGTTCAAATCCGGCATTTACCATCTTCTCTGTAAGCTCCTTAATCTGCACATTATAAAGAGCTGCTGTCTCTGTAAGTTCAATAGGCACTGCGAAAAATGGAATACCATTCTCCTCTACAATATGTACATAACGCAAAATCATATTTTCGTAGTGGATACTTGCCCTGGAAAGATTCACCGAAATAGGGATCAGCTTTTTCCCTGACCTCATAAGTGTTTTCTGAATCTCACATACTTTATTAAACACATATTCATCCAGGCGTACAATCAATCCATCCTTCTCATAAAGTGGAATAAATTCACCTGGAGATACCATAGAGCCATCTTTTTTCTTCCATCGTACAAGTGCTTCCGCACCTGCGATTTCTTCTGTTACTACATTATATTTAGGCTGGAGATAAACCACAAATTCTTCATTGCGGATAGCTTCATCAAACTCATTTTCCATCATCCTGTCACGGATATGTTTCCGCCCCATCTCCTCATCATAAAAAGCAAACGAATGCTCATAGTCATTCTGTATACTCTTCATGGCAAGAAATGCCCTGTCACAGATCAAAGTCAGCGGTAATGTCTTATCCACATTTTCATAAATACCATAATTCACAGCCAGATTTGAAATGGGAGCCCTCTCTGCAATCCTGTGAATAGCAGCTTCCACCTTTTCTTCTGCAAGGTTCAGATCTCCATATACAATAGCTACAAACTGATCTCCACCATATCTGGCTACCATTCCACTGTGAACCTGTTTTTTGTATGCATCTCCGAGATATGCCAGAACCTGATCTCCTGTTTTTTCTCCGTAGGTACCATTAATCCACTTGAAATTTTTGACATCTGCCACAACCACATGAAACTTCTGGTCATTTTTGACACGCATCAGTGTCTTTGCATGATGAAAAAATGCCTAGCGGATATAAAGTCCCGTCAGCTCATCGTATTCCAGTGCAGACAAAACAATCGCAGATTCCCGAAGCTTGATTACACTGTTGATCTTTCCCTTCACAATCCGGACATTGTAAGGCTTCCGGATAAAGTCAACGGCACCCAGTTCCAGACAGCGAACCTCATCTTCCGGGCGGTTACTTCCTGTTATTACAATTACCGGAACAGAAGAAAGCATTACATCATCCCGGATTCTGTCCAGAAACTGAAATCCGTCACAGATTGGCATACTCACATCCAGAAGAATTGCAGAAATATCACGGTAATTTTCTCCCAGCAGCTTCAGTCCCTCTTCTCCGTTAACCGCAGTCATAACTTCATAACTGTCTTCCAGGAGCTCTGCCAGAAGTTTCCGGTTCAGTTCATTATCTTCTATTATAAGAAGCTTTCTTCTGGACGATGGTCCGCCTGGTTCCAGAATTGATTCCATTTCACTGTGTTGAATATCCATATCTTCATTGGCAAAAGCCAGAACAATCGCCTCAAAATCATCTGCCTTCCCAATTCTTGCACATTTTACATAGTAATAATGTGTAATTCCGTCCCTTCTCACCCTATAGTGGATCATAAACTGGGAAACCTTTTTCAGACGCTGACAGATTTTGTCAAAATCCAGCATCTGCCTCATTCTGGTCTTATCCTCAGACGCAACATTATCTTCTATGTAAATGTCCACTACTTTTTCGTAAGGTTCCTCACGGATCAGGCTTTCACTTACTCCACCAAGTACAGGATTATGAAAACGGAATACCTGTATTTCATGTGTGGCACAGTTTACAGAATAAATATTGCTGTAGTCCTTGCCCAGCACATTGATGATTCCCAGCAGCAGAGGATTCTCTCCATTATTGGTAATTCCTCTGTATGTTTCTTCTGTTGCTTCTGCCGCCGAAAATATCATCGCATGTCCCAGTTCTCCGGACTCCAGCTGAATTTCCACTGCATCAATGGATCTCAGAACCTTTTGCTTCGTTTCCAGATAGTTCTTCGGACCTTCAATACCATTAACAACCGGGCATTCCGCACATGGATTCTCTTCATGCATCAGACATCGATAACACTTTTCTCCCTTTTTCAGCTCCGGGTATATAATTTCTGCCGCATGGTTATAGCTGACTATATTATAATCTGCATCTATTACATACATTCCCGACGCATTCTTGCCCACTTTTTTACACCTCCAGGACCCTTGTACTTTTCTGCTTCCGGTTCTCTCCTGTCCATACTGACAAAAAAATGTTTCTGGGAAATTGACAGAGACTTCTGTCGTGACACCTCACAGATAGATCAAAATGGTCGCCAAAATTTCATAGTTATGCAATAATAATATACTCTTTTTACAACAATAGCAAACATTTTTTCATATAGTTCTCCGTTTTTCCCATATTTTTCATATGATTCCAGCAGATTTTCGCAATCTGCTTCGCTGTCTGCTCAGCTTATATAGATGTAACCAGCAATCCTGCATTTAAAAGTGTTACAATTCCCGCAATCGTCCATAAGGTTACCTTTAATCTGGTACTGTTGGCATATTTTCCCATAACTCTGGTGGACGATGTAAGATATATCTGTGTAAAAACAGTGATGGGCAGCTGCATTCCCAGGAGCATCTGCGAATAGATCAGTCCATCAAAAGGTGAACGGACCAAAAGAATCAGCAGCGCAGCGGGAACCATTGTTATCAGTACACCCTGTCTGGTTTCTTTTGTACTGATATCATATGGTTTATTAAAAATTCCCGAAAAAATAGTCCCGCCTGCCATTCCGGCTGTAATACTGGAAGAAAGACCTGCCAGAAGAAGTGCCAGGGCAAAAATCACAGAGGCTCCTTTGCCCAGAAGCGGAGTCAGCATATTTCCCGCCACAGACAGATCATTAACTGCGCCTTCCCCTTTTCTGTAAAAAGTCGCCGCTGCCATCAGAATCATTGCACTGTTGATCGCCCAGCCAATAATCATGGAAAAAAGCGTATCCTTAAACTCATATTTCAGCTGTTTCTGAATCACCTCTTCCTCTTCCAGATTCCACTGCCTGCTCTGAATTACTTCGGAATGAAGGAAAAGATTGTGCGGCATTACAACTGCTCCCAGGACACTCATAATCACAGGCATGGAATTTTCCGGGAAATATGGTTTCACCCATCCTGACACTGCCGCCGGCCAGTCAATATCTGATATACCAATCTCAACCAGAAAAGAAAAACCAATCAGAGAAACAAACAATATAATCAGTTTTTCAATTTTTTTATAGGCATTTGTAAACTGGCATACCAGTACTGCCAGCAGTATCACCATACTTCCCACCCGGACAGGAATATGAAACAGCATCTCAAGAGCTATGGCACCTCCCAGGATTTCTGCCATGGCTGTCGCAACCGCTGCTGCCACCGCTGTCCAGAGTACTATATTTTTTACTGTTTTATTCATATAGCGGCTGGCGGCTTCCGAAATACAAAGGCCCGTAACAATTCCCAGATGAGCCGCATTATGCTGCAGAATAATCAGCATAACCGTAGACAATGTCACCATCCACAGAAGACTGTATCCATAGCCGGAACCTGCAGCTATATTGGATGCCCAGTTTCCCGGATCAATAAATCCCACCGTTACAAGCAGCCCCGGGCCTACATATTTCAGAAAATCAAGACTGTTTTTCCCCACTGATTTCAGATATTTTCCCATATGGCATGTCTACCTTTCTTTATGTTAGTTTTAACTAACTATTTCAGACATACATTACCACATCCATTCCGTTTCGTCAATCCTGTATTTATTTCATCCGAAAAGACTTTCCTCTGACTGGTAAGTCTGCCAGCTCCGCCAGACGCCTGATCCCTGCATCTGCAATGGATACCGCACTTTCCACATGATTAAAATCTGTGGCACTGTAATCAAAAAGAATATTTCCCTGGGCCTCAAATTCCTCATCTCTCTCCCAGAAAAAGAATCTCATTGGCATGCATTCAAAAGCCCTGATTTCATAGCCCACATCTCCCTGTGGAAGTTCTTTTCCTCCAAGTTTGCCAAAGGCCTCCCGAAGTTCTTTTTCATGCCCGGAAAACGTAGCTCCAAACACATCCGTCTCCCCGACCTTATAGGCCGGAGCAAATGGTCTTGCATTGCGAAGATCTGCAAAAGGTACCCACTTATTCATAAAAAAAGCTCCTTCTTTTGCATATCCAAGAAGTGTATAGATATTCAGCATTTCCGTTGTATCTGGTTCCCGCTGGCCATCCATACTGCAGATCCTTCCATTTTTCAGGCTGATTCCGTATTTTCGCCCGAAATGGACCAACGTAAAAAAACCCTTTTCTTCTTTCAATTCCGGAACCCGCTTTCTTAAATTCTCCAGATCCATTTTCATGAATTTATCTGCCCAGTCTTCACATAGCTTTACATAGTTGGAAATTTTTTCATCTTTCATCTTATTTTCTCCCTCTGTTATTCCCAAATGGTTCTTCGCCGGATACTTTTGTCCGAATAAAATCTTTTTTTCAGAATACACTTTTTCCTCTTCTTACGCAAGCAAATCCGGATTCTGGATGTTTTTTCACCATTTTATCTGAATTTCAGGACCGGCTTTGACCGTTTCTTTCTATTCCGACAAATTGCCTGTTAATTTTTTCAAATTCGCACAAAATTTTAACACAAAAATAACGTTTTTTTGCACAAAAAACTGGATTTTCAATCCCAAAAGGTGTATAATATGAACAAAGTTTATTGTTTTTAAGTTAAAACACTTCTGACAATAAACAAGAAATGAAAGTGAGGATTCGCCATGAAACAAAACAGTATGTTAGCAATGATTCTGGCCGGCGGAAGAGGAAGTCGTCTTCACGAGTTGACGAATAAAGTTGCCAAGCCAGCCGTTGGTTATGGTGGTAAGTATCGCATCGTGGATTTTCCGCTCAGTAACTGTGCCAACAGCGGCATTGATGTCGTAGGTGTTCTGACTCAGTATGAATCAGTTCTACTGAACAGCTATGTAGCAGCCGGTGGCCGCTGGGGCCTTGATGCCAAGGACAGCGGAGTTTATGTACTTCCTCCACGTGAGAAGGCTGATGCCGGTCTGGATGTATACCGTGGAACAGCTGATGCGATCTCTCAGAATATTGATTTCATCGACTCACAGAACCCGGAATACCTTCTGATCCTTTCCGGTGACCACATCTATAAAATGAATTATGCAAAGATGCTTGACGACCATATCCAGCATAAGGCAGACGCTACTATTGCAGTTATCGAGGTTCCCATGAAGGAAGCCAGCCGTTTCGGTATCATGAACACCGGCGACGATGACCGCATCGTGGAATTCGAGGAGAAACCGGAACACCCGAAGAGCAATCTTGCCTCCATGGGTATCTACATATTCAACTGGAAGCTTCTGCGCAAGCTCCTGCTGGCTGATATCAAGAATCCTGATTCCAATCACGATTTCGGTAAAGACATCATCCCTACACTCCTTGCACAGGACAAGGCACTCTACGCCTACAAGTTCAAAGGCTACTGGAAGGATGTAGGAACCATCGATTCCCTCTGGGAAGCAAACATGGATCTTCTCAGTCCTAACAGTGAACTGGATCTTAACGATCCTACCTGGAAAATCTACACTGAGGATGCTACCTCTCTTCCACAGTATATCTGTGATACCGCTGTGATCAACACTGCTTTCATTACTCAGGGCTGTGTTGTAGAAGGTGAGATCACCAACTCCGTACTTTTCACAGGCGTCAAGGTCGGTCCTGGTGCCAAGATCATCGACAGTGTCCTGATGCCGGGTGTTGTTGTTGAAGCAGGTGCCGTTGTCCAGCGTGCTCTCGTTGCAGACGGAGTCGTGATCGGTACCAATGCTCGTGTCGGTTCCAAGGACAGTGAGCACATCGAACTTGTATCAAAACGTGTAAAGGGGGCTGAGTAATATGTTTAAAGCATTTGGAATCGTGAATTCCTCAGAAAGAAATATCCATGTGGAGGGGCTTCAGGACTACCGTGCGATCGGCGCCTTTTCATTTCTCGGAAGATATCGTGTCATCGACTTCCCGATCTCAAATATGACCAACAGCGGAATTGAGTACATTCAGGTCTATGTAAAGAACAAACCCCGTTCTCTTGTAGAACATCTCGGAACCGGACGTCACTACAACATCAACTCCAAGAGCGGTAATCTCCAACTCCTCTTTTCAGAGCATTTCGGAGTCAACGATATCTATAACACCGATATCGACAACTACTACTCCAATCTGGAGTGCATCGAAGCAGTTCATTATCCGTATGTTGTTATCGCTCCGAATTACATGATCTACACCACCGACTACTCCAAGCTGATCGATGCCCATATCGAATCCGGTGCAGATGTGACCATGCTTTATCATTCCGTTGATAATGCCAAGGAGAACTATCTGAACTGCCACATCCTGAACCTGAACCGTCAGAAGGGTGTTCTCTCCATTGAGCACAACCACGGCAATGCAAAGAACCGCAACATTTTCATGGATACCTACGTAATGAGCAAGGAGCTTTTCATCAGCCTCATCCATAAGGCAAAAGAGATCTCCTCTCTTTATACCCTTGCAGACGTGATCAATGCCGGCTGCAGAGACGGTGAGCTGGATGTGCGTGGTATATCTCATCGCGGATATTTTGCATCGATCACTGATTTCAAGAGCTATCACGATGCAAATATGGATCTGATCGACTACAAAACTGCAACCGATCTTTTCCATGATAACTGGCCGATCTATACACGCACCAATAACTCCTGCCCTACACATTATTTTGACACAGCTAATGTTTCCAACTCCGTTATCTCCAACGGCTCCATGATCGAGGGAACTGTAGAGAATTCCATTGTCGGACGTGGCTGTACCATCAAAAAGGGCGCTGTTATCAAGAACTGTGTAGTTCTTGCAGACTGCACCATCGGTGAGAATGTCCATATCGAAAATCTGGTCGTAGACAAGCATGCCAAGATCACACATGCCAAGGAGATCATCCGTCCTGCTGGTGAGCCTGGCTACATCAAACGTAACGATACACTGTAATATTCATATAATAAGGCCTCCGGTTCCTGTGGTACGAACCGGAGGCCTTATTTATCTCTGCGCTCAGCTGAGCATATGAATCCATCATTTCAGAACAGACTGGATCCATTTCAACGCATTATCTTTATTCTTCACATTACCCGGAAGGCAAATGCACACCGGATCATATCTCAGGCCAAATTCCTCTGCAACACTACTGCTGCCGTCAAGCTCCAGATGCTGATCATCCACAGCGCCCAGAGACTCAAACACCTCAGCTCCAAACGTTTCCCTGAGATCTGCATACATTCCGCTATCTTTCTCATGTTCATAGAGTTCCTTCGGCATGATCAGGACATCAACGGTAGCACTCTGGATTTCCGTCACATATGCGATCCTGGCATAGTAATCAAAATCCTCTCCTGTCTCGTCCGTCATCAGATTCTGCGCCACACTGACTTCTGCATATTTATCCTCTGTTCCCAGTGTCTTCAGAGCATCCTCTTCCACCTTCTCAGAGTCATAATTCCCTGCATTCACCACCGCAATGGAAAGCACCGTCTTCATCTGTGCGTGAAGATAAATATTCACTCCCAAACAGACTCCGCCAATGGCAAGAAGCACGCACAGCATATGTATCTTATAATACATCCAGATATACTGAATCTTCTTACCTGTTCCCATTCCCTTCAGTTTCTCTTTTTCGATCCGGCGGCGTTCCTTCTTCGTCAGATCAGTTTCGTTGGGCATCTCCGGATTCAATACACTCTCATCGTGTCCGTCACTGCCGGCCTCCGCTCTGTTTTGTAAATCCATAAAAATCTCCTTTGTCTTTCATGTCTCAGTATTTTTTACCCTGAAGCGGGATATTCCAGTCGCTTTCCCCGCATCCTCCGGGTGGGTGCTGTGACTTATCAATAAAGGATATTTTAGCATATTTTGGTACAAAATCACAGCGCATAAATATGAAAATACCATAAACTCTTCTATTTCCGACAGATCCTCATTCCATATCCATACATTACCGCCACAGCAGTCACAAGAACACAGACCATCACCGGTCTCATCCACAGATATAAAAGATTTTTCTCAATTCCAGCTGCCACAGCCACATCCTTCAGGATATCCGCCACACAGAGATGGAACAGATAAATAAAAAATGCATATTTCTGACCGATGGCTACCGGAAGCTCGGGCACTTTCCGATTCTTTCCCATGATCGCAATGAGAAAAAGGCCAACAGCCATAAATACTGAACCCAGAAACAATTCCAGTTTGCCAAAATACCGGTATTCCAGCAGACTTGCAATCCCGCCGCCAGCTACCATGCCATACAAAAGAAGCACTTTTTTTCCGGCAAACCAGGCTTCCAGCTTTTCCTGATATCTGTGTATCAGATGTCCCCACATAAAAAACGGAAATCCGGTAAACAGATAGTTTCGAAACTGCATAACACGGAAATGCTTTTCCGGGAACAGGAAGGTCGAAAATTCCTCCATTCCGAAATGGATCAGAAGCAGCACCGGTATCAGCACATATGCCTGCTTACAGAGCCTCAATCTTGCTGCCAGGGCAAAAAGAAGATAACAGTAGAGCAGTGCCGGGAGAAACCACAGATGCCATTTCACCTGAGAGCTGTTATTATATAAAAGAAACTGACGGACATGCTCCCCGGAAACCAGGGCTTCCAGCCATTCCTTCTGGCTTGCTCCGTCGATGTGGTTCTGGATCAGCTCCCACAGACAGCAGACCGGAAATGCCACAAGCATCAGCTTCAGAACATGCCGGATCTTTTTTCCGGTTCTTATAAATTCCGTATCATCGCCACGGAAACAAAAATATCCGGATACCATAAAAAACACAGGTACTGCAAATCTGGCAAGTACATTGGCTATGATTCCGGCATTTCCCGGAAAATGGACATGAAGAAGTACAACTGCATAAGCGCAGATCGCCTTTACCATATCCAGAGTACGGTTTCGCATAAAAATTACTCCTTTTTATCGAACGTTTATCCCGGAAATGTGATTCCGGGGTTTCCTTTTTTCGAAACGATATACTAGCAAACCAGCAGAATTTTGTCAATGTTGTTTTTCTCCTGTGCGGTTTGCTCTTATACGTTTTACTCTTGTACGGCTTCCGAATCTGAATTATAATTCTTTTATGACTTCTATTGCAGGATGTTTATTATTTCCTCAGAAAGGATTTTATTTTTTATGAAAAAAGACGGCTACTATTCTTCCGGCGAATTTGCACGCATGGCACATGTAACTCTGCGTACTGTCCGCTATTATGATAAACAGGATATCCTGAAACCCTCTCTCGTTACCGAATCCGGCGCACGTTTTTATACAGACGAGGATTTTGCAAGGCTTCAGCAGATCCTCCTTCTGAAATACCTTGGCTTTTCCCTGGATGACATCCGTGAAATGACCATCGGTGATTCCGATTATCATTTCATGCTGAATTCTCTGAATATCCAGCTTCGTCTGGTCCGTGACCGGATCGAACAGATGCAGCTGGTGGAAAAAGCGATCCAGGATACCGCACAGATGATAAAGGAACAGCACACCATTGACTGGAGCCAGATGCTGAATCTGATCCACCTGACCGGCATGGAAAAAAGCCTCAAGAATCAGTATCAGAATGCCACCAACATTTCCTCCAGGATCAACCTCCACAGCCTGTACTCCCAGAACAAACAGGGATGGTTTCCCTGGATCTTTGAGCAATGCCGGATCTCACCCGGTCTTCGTATTCTGGAGCTGGGCTGCGGGGACGGAACGTTATGGACCGGCAACCTTTCCCTTCTGCCGGAGGATATCTCCATCACACTTTCCGATATTTCCAGCGGTATGCTCCGTGATGCCAGACGAGCCATCGGTTCCTCGGATACCCGGTTTGCATTCCGGGCCTTTGACTGCCGAAAAATCCCCTGCAAGGACGAAAGCTTTGATCTGGTGATCGCCAATCACGTGCTTTTTTACTGCGATGATATTCCCTCCGTCCTGAAGGAAGTCCGCCGTGTCCTCGCTCCCGGCGGAAGATTTCTCTGCAGTGCTTACGGAAAGGCACATATGCAGGAGGTCAGCCAGCTGGTGCAGGATTTTGATGAACGGATCGTGCTTTCCGCAGACCGGCTTTATGAACGGTTCGGACGTGAAAACGGCCAGAGTATCCTGGCGCCTTTTTTCCCAAAGGCTCAGTGGCTTTCTTATGAAGACTGCCTTCTGGTCCAGGATGCGGAGCCGCTGATCTCCTACGTCCTCTCCTGCCACGGCAACCAGAATCAGTATATATTGGACCGTTACAAGGAATTCCGGGCCTACACCGCCAGAAAAACTGCCAAAGGATTCCGCATTACCAAGGATGCCGGCGTATTTCTTTGTGAAAAATAGCCAAAAATAAAAATTATGAAAAAAGCTCTTGAAGGTGACCTTGCGTCACCTTTTATAATACAGTTACAGTAACAAAGTTATGTGCAGGCACGACTTATGCTGCACATCATCACGCAAAGGAGAAAACATATGAAAGGAATTATTTTAGCCGGAGGCTCCGGAACACGTCTTTACCCGCTTACCATGGTGACCTCCAAACAGCTTCTGCCGATCTTTGACAAACCGATGATCTACTATCCTATGTCTGTTCTTATGAACGCAGGCATCCGTGATATCCTGATCATCTCCACCCCGCAGGATACCCCGAGATTTGAGGAGCTTCTCGGTGACGGCCATCAGTTCGGTGTCAACCTTACCTATGCTGTACAGCCAAGCCCGGACGGACTTGCTCAGGCATTTATCATCGGCGAGGAATTCATTGGCAACGACACCGTATGTATGGTCCTTGGTGACAACATTTTCGCAGGACATGGCCTCAAAAAGCGCCTGAAAGCTGCTGTAGACAATGCAGAAACAGGCAAAGGTGCCACTGTTTTCGGATACTATGTAGATGATCCGGAGCGTTTCGGCATCGTGGAATTCGACCAGAACGGAAAAGCGGTTTCCATTGAAGAGAAACCGGAAAAGCCAAAAAGCAACTACTGTGTAACCGGTCTCTACTTCTACGACAACAAGGTTGTAGAATACGCAAAAAATCTGAAGCCAAGCGCAAGAGGCGAGCTTGAGATCACAGACCTGAACCGTATCTACCTTGAGAAGGGACAGCTGAACGTTGAGCTTCTGGGCCAGGGCTTCACATGGCTAGATACCGGTACACACGAAAGCCTTGTAGAGGCAACCAACTTCGTAAAGACCATGGAGCAGCATCAGCACCGCAAGATCGCATGCCTTGAGGAGATTGCTTACTTAAACGGCTGGATCACAAAGGAGGACGTGCTCAAGGTTTACGAAATCCTTAAGAAAAACCAGTACGGTCAGTATCTCAAGGATGTTCTGGACGGAAAATATCTGGACGCTCTTCACTGAGCCGATCTGTTTTTTAACACTGTATTTACCGGCGGGCTCCGTTCCGACGGAATCCGCATAAGATCAATCATTCATATTATAAAGGAGATTTTTTATGACAATCATTGTTACCGGCGGTGCCGGATTTATCGGAAGCAACTTTATTTTTCATATGATGGAGGCTCATCCGGACTATCGTATCGTATGCCTGGACTGCCTGACTTACGCAGGAAACCTTTCCACTCTTGCACCGGTTATGGACAAACCGAACTTCCGCTTTGTAAAGGAGAGCATCACAGACCGTGACGCTGTTTACAAGCTTTTCGAGGAAGAGCATCCGGACATCGTGGTAAACTTCGCAGCTGAGAGCCACGTAGACCGTTCCATCGAAAACCCGGAGGTATTCCTTGACACCAACATCAAGGGTACTGCTGTTCTCATGGATGCCTGCCGTAAATACGGAATCCAGCGTTATCATCAGGTTTCCACAGATGAGGTTTACGGAGATCTTCCTCTTGACAGACCGGACCTCTTCTTCACAGAGGAAACTCCGATCCATACAAGCAGCCCGTACAGCTCCTCCAAAGCAGGTGCTGACCTTCTTGTTCTCGCATACCACAGAACCTACGGCCTGCCTGTGACCATCAGCCGCTGCTCCAACAACTACGGCCCGTATCACTTCCCGGAAAAGCTGATTCCTCTGATGATCGCCAACGCTCTCAATGACAAACCGCTCCCGGTTTACGGAAAAGGCGAAAACGTCCGCGACTGGCTCTATGTTGAGGATCACTGCCGTGCCATTGACCTGATCATCCACAAAGGACGTGTAGGCGAGGTTTACAATGTAGGCGGACATAACGAGATGAAAAACATCGATATCGTAAAACTGATCTGCAAGGAGCTTGGCAAACCGGAAAGCCTGATCACACACGTGGCAGACCGTAAAGGCCATGACATGCGCTACGCTATCGACCCGACCAAGATCCATAACGAACTTGGCTGGCTTCCGGAGACAAAATTTGCAGACGGAATCAAAAAGACCATCAAATGGTACCTTGACAACAAGGAATGGTGGGAAACCATCATCTCCGGTGAGTACCAGAATTACTACGAAAAAATGTATGGAAACCGCGAGGAGGTTAAAGCATGAAATTTTTCGTAACAGGCGTTGGCGGCCAGCTTGGCCATGACGTGATGAATGAACTGTCCAGCCGTGGACATGAAGGCGTAGGAAGCGACATTGCACCTTCCTACAGCGGCATTGCAGATGGTACTCCGGTTACCACCATGCCTTATGTCCAGCTGGATATCACAGATAAAGAAGCTGTAGCAAAAGTGATCCGTGAAGTAAATCCTGACGCAGTGATCCACTGTGCCGCATGGACAGCCGTAGATGCTGCCGAAGATGAGGAAAACCGTGAAAAAGTGCGGCTTGTCAATGTAGTGGGAACCCAGAATATTGCGGACATCTGCAAAGAGCTTGGCATCAAAATGATGTACATTTCCACAGACTATGTTTTTGACGGTCAGGGAACCACTCCATGGGATCCGGACTGCAAAGACTACGCTCCACAGAATGTATACGGCCAGACCAAACTTGACGGTGAACTGGCAGTATCCGGTACTGTTGATAAGTTCTTTATCGTACGTATTGCCTGGGTATTCGGCAAAAACGGAAAGAACTTTATCCGTACTATGGTAAATCTTGGAAAAACTCACGACAAACTTACCGTTGTCAGTGATCAGATCGGAACTCCGACTTATACTTACGATCTTGCCCGCCTTCTGGTTGACATGATCGAGACCGATAAATATGGTTACTATCATGCAACCAACGAGGGCGGCTACATCAGCTGGTACGATTTTACAAAAGAAATCTTCCGTCAGGCCGCTGCCCTCGGACATAAAGAATACGAAAATGTGCAGGTTTCCCCTGTTACAACTGCGGAATATGGTGTTTCCAAAGCGGTCCGTCCTTTCAACAGCCGCCTGGATAAATCCAAACTTGTAAAGAACGGCTTCCAGCCTCTTCCAACATGGCAGGATGCTCTGGAGCGTTATCTGAAAGAAATTCTGTAAATTTCTGTAAATAGCACAAAAACGCCTGCATTACATGCCGGTCCAGAATTCATAACTTCTGGCCGACGACTGTGGTGCAGGCGTTTTTTTATTATTATGAAAAAAATTATTCTACGGTAACACTTTTGGCAAGATTTCTTGGTTTATCCACATCCAGGCCTTTGTTTACACTTACATAGTAACCCAGAAGCTGTAACGGGATCACCGCCAGGGATGTTGCAAAATGCGGATCTGTCTTTGGAATATATACCGTGAAATCTGCAGTATCTTCAGTATTATAATTTCCAAATGTTGTAAGTCCCATCAGATATGCACCACGGCTCTTGCACTCAACCATGTTACTGATGGTTTTTTCGTAAAGTTTCGGCTGTGTCAGAACACCGATCACAAGAGTTCCATCCTCGATCAGTGAAATCGTTCCATGTTTCAGCTCACCGGCTGCATATGCCTCAGAATGAATATAACTGATCTCCTTCATCTTAAGACTTCCCTCAAGACTGATGGCATAATCAATTCCTCTTCCGATAAAGAAAATATCCTTGGCATTGGCCTGTTTGGAAGCAAACCACTGCAGTCTTTCCTTATCCTCAAGAATTCTCTTGATTTTCTCCGGGAGTGTCTTCAGTTCTTTTACATAGGCATCACACTGTTCTTCTGTGATCTCACTTCTGATCTTCGCAAACTGGAGTGCCAGCACATAGGCTGCGATCAGCTGTGTACTGTAAGCCTTCGTGGTCGCAACAGAAATCTCCGGACCTGCAAGTGTATAAAATACATTGTCTGCCTCTCTTGCAATAGAAGAACCGATAACATTCACAATAGCAAGTGTACGGATCCCTCTGGCTTTACATTCGCGGAGTGCCGCAAGGCTGTCTGCTGTCTCACCGGACTGACTGACAATGATCGCAAGGCCGTTTTTGTCCAGGATCGGATTACGATATCGAAATTCTGATGCCAGCTCTACACGTACCGGGATACGTGCCAGATCTTCAAACACATACTGTGCTGCCATACCGACATGATATGCGGAGCCGCAGGCAACGATATAGATCTGGCTGACATTCCTGATCGTATCCTCATCCAGTCCAACCTCGGAAAGATCAATTTTTCCATCTTTTACAACCGAATTGATTGTATCAGAAACTGCCTTCGGCTGCTCATGGATCTCTTTCATCATGAAATGTTCAAATCCGGCCTTCTCTGCTGCTTCCGCATCCCACTCGATCGTCTTGAGTTCCTTCTCGATCTCTTCTCCATCCAGATTGTAAAAGGTGATCTCTCCCTTTTTCACATGAGCCATCTCCTGATTTCCAATATAATAAACATTTCTTGTATATTTCAGGATTGCCGGAACATCTGACGCAATATAAGATTCCCCATCGCCTACTCCGAGGATCATCGGGCTGTCTTTTCTTGCCACAAAAATCTCTCCTGGATAGTCACGGAACATCATTGCAAGTGCATAAGAACCACGGATACGTACCATTGCATGGCCGACTGCCTCAACCGGTGATTCTCCATATTTCTTATAATAATAATCCACAAGGTTTACCGCAACTTCTGTATCCGTAGCAGAATAAAAAGTATATCCTTTGCGGAGAAGTTTGGCCTTCAGCTCCTGGTAGTTCTCAATGATGCCGTTGTGTACGGCAACAACATTTCCATTTTCACTGACATGCGGGTGTGCATTCGTCTCGGATGGCTCTCCATGTGTTGCCCATCTCGTATGGCCAATGCCACAGGTTCCCGGAACCGATTCTCCTCCATTAGTCTTCTCGATCAGAACTTTAAGGCGACCTTTTGCCTTAATGACTTCTGTTTCTTTATCACCGTCACGCACTGCGATACCGGCGGAATCATATCCTCTGTATTCAAGTTTCGAAAGGCCATCCAGCAAAATCGGTGCTGCCTGATGCTTACCTGTAAAACCTACTATTCCACACATATTCTAGTCTCCTTTATAATATGTATAACATTTTTTCTGTGAAAGTATATCACATATTTCTTTTTTTTGCGATAAATACTTTTTCCCTAACGTTCTGTGATCTTTCCCGGATTATCGATCAGTATTTTTTTTACATATTCTTTTCCCATTATTTTTTCCATTTTTGCAGCGCATTTACCAATCTGGGGGATTCTTTCATTCTGCCGGTGCCCGTCTGAGCCTACAAAATCCAGGATTCCCTGTTTCATCAGTTTTTTCGCGAATAATTTCGCTCCAAATCCACTTTCTCCGCTGATCGTATCCGCATTGATCTGGATATAAGCCCCTGCTTCTCTTAACTCTTCAAGAAACCTGATATCGCTTCTGGTCGCCTTATAACGTTCTGCATGGGCAATGATCGGAATAAATCCGTTCATCAGAAGACTTCGTACCCTTTCTTCTATATAACTCTTTTCATCACTGTTACTGAATTCTACAAGTACATATCTGGAACCGGCCAATGTAAGTCTCCGGCCTTTTTTCAGGCATTCTACCATATCCATACTGGAATGCAGTTCACAGCCCAGATAAAGCTGCAGGTCACCCTGTCCGATCTTGATGGCTTCTCTTCTCAGCTGCATAAACTGTCTTGTTACAATATTCATATGTGGCTCAAACATTTCATATCGAAAATGGGGTGTCAGTATTACATGTCGCACGCCTTCTTTATATTCTTTACTCAGCATCCACAGGGATTCTTCCATATTCCTTGCGCCATCATCTACCCCTGGCAGAATATGGCAATGAATATCATAAAGTCCTTTCATCAAAACAATCCTTTCATTTCTCTTAGCAGTATCTCTGTGTTTTCTCTCGTGGCTATTATACAATCCTGTCATTTATTACGCAAGGTCTTTATTATTCTTCTCTCCTATGTTAAAATAGACCCACGGCAATGAGTGCAGCAGTTACAGGAGGAGCCTTATTTTTTTGCCAACCGTGATTGGCTGCCATAAGGAGGATATAAACATATGACAAAACAGGAATTTCAGAAACTGACTGAGAACCATGTCCTGCTGCTGGATGGTGCTACCGGTTCCAACCTGATGAAAGCAGGAATGCCAAGAGGTGTCTGCACAGAGAGCTGGGTGCTTGAGCACAAAGATGTGATCCAGTCCCTTCAGAAAGCTTATATTGAAGCAGGAAGCCATATTATTTATGCACCTACATTCGGTGGAAACCGCATTAATCTCACCATGCACGGTCTGGAAGATCAGATTGAGCAGATCAACCATACCCTGGCCGGCTACACCAAAGAGATCACACCGGAGGGCGTTTATGTTGCGGGAGATATCACCACAACCGGTAAGATGATGGCCCCGGCCGGTGATATGACCTACGAAAAAGCCTTCGAAACCTATCAGGAACAGATCGGTTATCTCCGTGACGCAGGTGTGGATCTTATCGTAGCGGAAACCATGATCAATATTGAAGAGACACTGGCTGCTGTAGATGCCTGCCAGAGTGTCTGCGATCTCCCGATCATCTGTACTGTGACTGTAGAAGCAGACGGAAGTATCTTCAGCGGCGGCAATGCCGTAGAGGCTGCTATGTCCCTCGAAGCTGCCGGTGCCAGTGCAGTCGGCATCAACTGCTCTGTTGGTCCGGATCAGCTGGTATCTGTTGTCCGTAATATCAAAGAGAATGTTTCCATTCCGGTTATCGCCAAACCGAACGCGGGAATGCCGCAGATCGATGATCTTGGTAATGCCGTTTACAGCATGACACCTGCTGATTTTGCAGGCTATATGAAGGTGCTTGTTGAGAACGGAGCTTCTGTGATTGGCGGATGCTGCGGTACTACACCGGAATTTATTTCAGAAACCGCACGTGTTCTCGGACTTCGATAACTTAACAAAGCGGATTTGAAATATCCACCTGGAATTTCCAGCATGGTAATCATACAAAAAATCCTGAGAATCCTATGCGAAATATAACATAGAAATTCTCAGGATTTTTATTTGTTTCT
>ULWO01037034.1_pt1 | contig 19803 bp, 9 predicted proteins | sample 1960421 | NCBI WGS metagenome assembly ULWO01 (sample SAMEA4835814, study PRJEB28245) | human gut metagenome | biome: gut microbiome; material: fecal sample | place: Denmark | collected 2008 | reverse complement strand
CACGCCACAAGGCCGTGCCAGCTTCAGTGGGCGTGGAGCATTGTCTTATCAGTGTGCAGACGATATCCATTGTGACGCCGCTTCGAGCTGCGTGTTCAGCGCGTCGACGGCTTCCATGGCGTCGCCGGCCTGCTGTGCGCCCGGGTCGTCTACGAAAGCGATGCCGCTGTTGACGCAAGTCGTCAGCTTGGCGATGGCGTCGTCAAGCGCGTTCTGCAAGTCGTCGACGCCGCTGTAGCCGTTCCTGCGGAGGAAAGTCATCACCGACTTGTCGGCGGGTTGCGCCTGGTCGATGTTGCCGTAGAGGCTGTTCTTTATGCTGTAGATGTTGTCGCGGTAGTCGATGTACGACCTCTTGCTGTACGGCGACTCAATGTAGTCGATGGCGTCAGGCTCGTTCGGGTCGAGCGAAGGAGCTCCCGTAGCCACGCGGTAGGCCTGTCCGATTTTCTGGCTGGCCACCTCGTTGGCGATGTTTCCGCATCCCGACGGGCCTACGAGGGTTACGAGCGCGGCGTTGATTGAGGCATACGAACTGCCGTCGGTGCCCGCAAGGAGCATATCGGCGCCGTAGAAATAGCCGTTGTCGTCAAGCGCGTGGGTCTTCACTCCAAGCTGGGCGACGCGGGCCTGGTGGGTGGCGTCGGCCTGGAGGCCGAGCCATGACACCTCAAGGCGGTAGCAGTTGTCGCGCACGTCGCCGGCAACGGCTACGAGGAAGGCCAGCTCGTCGGCGCACTGCACTGTGACGTTGGCGAAGCTCGGGTGGTCTTCTATGCCGTCATATACGGCCGCCTTGCGGGGCGCTCCGTCGCGGAAGAGCACGAACTCGAGGCCGTGGAAGCCCAGGGCCGTGTCGAAATTGGCGTTGTTCTGGTTCACGAAGGCGATTGGGTCGTCGCTGTAAAGCCCTGCAACCATCGTCGGGTTCGACAGGAAGTCGGCCATCTGGCCTTGGTCAAGCGGCCAGGAGTCCATGTGCGGGTCGAGGTTGTAGTCCGTAGCGGCTCCGTAGAGGAAGGCTTCGCTCTTCTCCCAATACTCGCGGGCGGCCTTGAAAGCCTCGCATGCGGCCTCAACGTCGGCATCGGTGAGCGTCCCCGCGTCGTGCTTCTGCTGCATTGTTACGGCCTGTTCGTACAAGACATCGGCGCTTGCGGCCAGGTTCTTATACGTGGGGTACACCACTTGGTTGACGTACTGGTTGGCAACCTCCCACATTTCAGCCTGCACTCCCGTCCATTGGTTGCCCACGGTGGGGTTGTCTTTGTCACCTCCGAGGGTGATGTCGTCGTCGTCATCGCTGCACGCCGTGAACGATGTCACTGCCAATGCTCCCATGAAGAGCATGGCAAACAAATTAGATATTCTTTTCATCTTCGTTGTATAAATTATAGGTTGTTGTTGTCTTATCGCATGTTCCCAGCGGTTTAGAGGAAGAAGCCCTCGTAAGCCACGCCGATGTTGATGGCCGGCTCGTCGTTGTATTGGCTCTTGAAGAAGCGGTGGTTGTACTCAGCCTTGACCGCGATTTGGGGAACGGGGTAATAGTTGACGCCCGCCGCCACGATTTGCTTGCTGGTGTAGGTGTTCGTAGCGTTGTTGACGTAAGAGTCATAGTACTCGTAATGGCCGAAGACATACAGCTTCTGCCCCGAGCGGCGCAGCTTGTTGAACTGCGAGAACACGTCGTAACCAGCCTCAACGCTCACCGCCACGGCGTGCGAACCGAACGCCGTCTTGCGGTAGGGCGACGTGCCCGACGACTGGTTTGCCTTGATTGCGCTGATTGCCTGTGCGTCGCTCACATAGCCGTAGTCGGCATATCCGCGCGCAATCCAGTTGTGCGCGTTGTACGTGAAGTCGATGGAGCCGAGGTAGAGGTTGCCCTTTATGTCCTTATAGCGGTTGCCGTCGGTCTCGAGGTCGTGTGGGAACGTGTTGTGCATCGTCTTTCCGTAGTATCCGCTGACGCCTATGCGCAGTCCGGGAATGGTGTAGTTGTCAACGCGGGCGAGAAGTCCGAACTTGTTGGCAACCTCAAATTCATACGGGCTTTGCGCTCCCTTGCCTATCCAGTAGGTGCGGTCGAACTGGAAGGCGTCAAGCCCTCCTGTGAACTGAAGCTCGTAGCGGAAGTCGCCGGCGCGTCCCCAGAATGATATGCCGGTCTGGTGCCACGTGCTGGGAATTATCGTCCGCTCGCCCTCGGGACGGTAAACGGTGAAGAAATTGAGCGGCTCGTGGTGGGCGTTGGTAAGTCCGAACGGCAGCACTATGTGGCCGAAGCGTATGTTGGCCCAGTCTGCAAACGACTTCTGCACCCAGAACTGTTCAAGCTCCACCTCGCCTCCTTTCTCTGTCTCGGCCTCCCATTCGCCGCCTTCCTCGGCCTCTTTCTCTATCGCGCCGCCGCTGCCGCCGTGCTCAAACTCGATTTCCATGCCTACGCTCCAGCCCTTGCCGAAGTCGTAGCCAACGTAAAGCACGGCGTGGGGAATGTCGAAACGACCGTGCGAAGGGTCGTTCTTGTAGTATGACGGATTAGAGTAACGGAACGGATTGTCGCTGTAAAAGTTGCGCGAATAGGCTATTTCGCCGTATCCGCCGATGCTCAGGCGGTTGCCTTTGACGTGCTGATAAACGCTGTCCGAGGCCGAAACCTGCGCCCGCGCCGTTGCTGCCGCGAGGCATACGGCCAGCGCGCACAGCAATAACTTTGTCGTAATCTTATTCATTTTGCAGTTTTATGGTTTGTTTTCAACGATGATTTCCGCTGCAAAAGTACTATAATCGAAAAATGTTAGCAATACTTAAAAATCGGTAAAAAAGGCATAGCGGCACGCAACGCCATAATAGCCACAAATGAGTATGAGCCGCTTTGCAAAAGAGAACACGCTGGCCGATATGCGAAATAAAGTGTGCCGCGCTTCCAGGAAAAGCCGGGAAGCAGCGCCACAAGCCGCCCGGCAGTACACAATAATAGGTATGCCGCGAATGTACCCACATGTTGGTAGAAGATGGTCTGCCATCAGAAAAGAACAGGTAATCAAGCTCCCTCCCTTCGGGAGTGCTGTGGCGGGTCTTCAATTGACGGTCTTTTGCAATGCAAAAGACCGTCTTTTACACGCTAAAAGGCCACCTTTTGCAATGCAAAAGACGGCCTTTCATAAGCTATTGGATATCAACATGTTACACAACGCGCCGTATCAGGCCGTGCAGGCAGTCTTACGCCGTGCGCCGTTACGCAGCCTGCGCAGCCACAGGTAGTAGCCCGTAAGCGGCAGACTGGCGCCCATAAGGGCGGCGACGAACCAGAGGATGCGAGTAAGCAGACCGCCGAACGAGCCTACATGTACCGAATATATCCAGCCGCGCAGCTTGCCCTGCCCTGCCGCGTCGGCATATTTCGTGACGGAAGTGATGCGCCCTGTGCTCACGTCGAACGTATAACGGTCGGCAGCGCGGGTGTTGCCGAAAGCGGCGGAGCTTACCGTCGCCGTGCCGTCCGCCACGCTGATGGAGCGCGCATCGGGATTGTCGGCACGCAGGCGGTCATACCCCTGCTGCCACACGGCGGTGTTCATGGTGGCTGTGCGCTTGCCGTCATCCCCGTTCCTGCCAGCCTTCCTGCCGTTTCCGGCGGCCTTGCTGCCATGCGTCGCGCTCTTGGCGGACACTTCAACGCCAAAGGCGGCGTAGAAGGCGGTGCGGTACCACGAGAACGACCACGTAAGTCCGGTAAGCGACATGGCAAGTAGCAGCAGCACGGCATACATTCCTCCGGCCACATGGAGGCTGTGCCATAGGCGGAAACGGCCCTTGCGCAGCGTCAGTTTGAGGCTGTTGCGCAGTGCGCGGCGCGTCTTCGGGCACCATATTATGATGCCCGACACAAGTGCTATGACAAACATGATTGTGGATATTCCCACTATTATCTTGCCGTAAGCAGGCCGCCCCTCGGGCCGTCCGTTGTCCATCAGCCAGCGGTGCAGGCTGAACATGGCGGCGAAAAAGGCGTTGCGCTCCTGCCGCCCCTTGACTTCGCCCGTGTACTGGTTGACGATTACCGACGCACGATGCGGCTTGGAGATGCTTACGCTGTATGCCTTTTCGGGGTCGGAACTCACCGTTACGCCCGTAACACGCACCCCTTCTGGCAGCGTTTGCGCCACCTTGTCGGCCAAAACGCCGACAGGCAGCGGCCTGTCTCCGGCCTTCTCAACCGTATAAAGGCCGCCGTCGAACAGCTGCGTCACCTCCTTCTCGAACACAAGCATCGCTCCCGAGAAGCACACCAAGGTGATGATTATGCCGAAAGGAACCGACAGCCAGAGATGGATTTTCCTGAGAAAGTGTTTCATGTAAGTGTGGTTTTACGGTTATGCGGTTATTGGGTTATACGGTTGTGAGGGTTTGCGGTTATGAGGTTGTGGGGTTTTACGGTTATGAGGCCATGCGGTTTTAAATTTATATAACCGTAAAACCTAATAACCACACAACCGCAAGACCTTATAACCCCATAACCGTATAACCGTAAAACCTCATAACCACATAACCTTAATCAATTCTTCCAATTCCAGTAAGCGTAGTTGCGCCGTTGACGGTGAGCGTCTTCATCGCCACGCCCGACTGCGGATTGATTTGCCAGATGGCAGGGTAGCCGCTCTCGGTGTTCACCGACACGTATGCGTAACCATTCTCGAAGTAAGGCGTTGAGCCGAAGCCTGTAACGTCTGAGGGCAGGCCGGTGACGCTGACAAGCGTCTTGGCAGACGCATTGAAGACGGCAAGTTGGTTGGCGGTCTTTGTAGACGAAGTGATGGGAGCGTCGTACATGAGGAACAGGAAGTTGTCGCCACCCATATACCAGCTGCGCTGCAGGCCGTTCTGCGACAGCTGTTCGAGGTTGCAGTAGTAGTCGTCAAAATCCTCGGTCTGCGTGTCTATGCGCACAACTCCTGCCGGCAGCGTTGTCTGCTGGCGCGAGTCGCTCATCGTCTTGGCGTAACTCGGAGAGATGACGTACACATACCGGCCGTCGTCGGTGGCCCATACCATCTGGTAATACTGCGACTTCATGCGTCCGCAGGCATAACTTATCTTGTCGGTCTTCACGATTTTCTTCTCCTTGAACGTGTCGTCGGTGAATATCGCCACCCAACATGAGTCGGGCCACTGCGTCCATTGCAGCTCGCCTTTCTTGTAACTGCTGCTGTTCGAGCCGCCGTCCTCGGTCTTGATAAGGTCTTCATACCCCGGACGCACATACTTGTATTGCGTCCGCTCATCGTCGGTGAACTGCTGGCAGCCGTACTGCGACAGCCCCATCGGTATGGCGGCGCTGTATATTTTCGTGCCTACCTGCTCGAGACCGGCCAGCGTCACGTACTCGCCGTTGCCCAAAAAGTTCTCGCAGATGAAGTCCCTGTCAGTCACAACGCTCTCGCTTCCCGATGTCGCAGTCTGGTTTGAGACGAACGTCTCGTCGTCAACGTCAAGATAAGAAATCTTGAACACGTATGGAATATACTCCGTCACGGGGTCTGCCCAATCGGGATTGCCCTCGCCGCTCGACGTCGTTATGATTTTATCATCATACAGTCCGTAGGTTGTGAAGCGCGTAACAAAGTACTCGTTGGCACGCTGCTGGAGCGCCTTCGTCGTAGAGTTGCGCACGAAGGAGAACGTTGTGCCGGACTCGCCCTGGTGGTAATTCAGGGCGTACAGGTACTTGTTAGAGTGGAACACCCAGTAAGTAGCACCCTCGTTGGCCAGTCCCGACGCGGTTATTTCACCGCTAAGAGACTCTGCCGTGGTAAGAACGTTGGCCTCGGCGCTGGTGCTGTTCACCGTCGCGGCTATCACGTAAGGGTTGGTAAGGGCATCAGAGCCGGTGCCGCCACCGCCCGGTTCGTCGTCGGAACATGATGTAAGGGACACGCCGGAGAGAGCTATCGCAGCCATTCCGGCAAAAAGATAAAACTTCTTCATTGGTTTATTGATTGATGATTAATATAAGATTAATAGGAAAAATAGGGCTGATAGGCCCGATAGGGGTAAGCTATTGAATTCTTCACTCTTAGTTCTTCACTCTTCACTTGCCAAGGTTCACCCTCACTTTGCCGTAGAACGCGCGGCCGGCTTTTTGCAGACTGAAGTTGTCGTAGAGGTTTTCGTTGGTGAAGTTGCGGCACTCTAACGAGAAGTTATACCGTCCGCGGCAGATGCTGTAGGAAAGAGTGAGGTTGTGTGAGAACTGCGTAGGCACCATGTAGTCAGACAAGTTGACCGCGCTAAGGCCGTCGGAGTAGTAGCAGAAGCTGTGCAGATACTGGTTGTCGTAGGTCAGCGTGAGCACGTTTCCTTTCCCTCCGAGGTCGTGCCAGTAAAAGTTCACGTCGCTGTCGGCGAACTGGTAGGGCACGTTGGGCATACGCGAGCCGTACATGGGGTTGGCGACGGATGTGCTGCCGGTCATCAGCCGCTCGTTGTCCTCAACGTCCATGTGGGTGAAGTTGCCGCCGACGCTAAGCCACCGGCCAAGGTTATAGCGCACGGAGAAGTTGTAGCCGACGGTCTTCACCTTGCCGTAGTTCTCGTAATACGCGCCCTCGCGGTTGCCGCTAAGGCTGGCTATGCTGCGCTGGATGTAGTCGCGCGTGTCGCGGTAGATGAAGCCTGCCTCGGCGTAGAGCGAGTGCTGGCCGAGCGTCTTCTGGTAACTTAGGTTCACGTTTACGTTGTGGCTCTGCTCCGGACGCAGCATTACGCTGCCCGTCTCAAGGTCTTCGTCGCCGAACATCTCCTCCACCGTTGGCAGGCGGTACGCCTTTTCGTATGACAGCTTGGCCTGAAGTCCGGGCAGGATGAAGTACGTTCCGGCCGCGCCGAAGCCCCAGGAGTCGAGCGTCCGCGAGCGTCTTACAAAGTCGGATGCGTTCTCGTCGGTGGCCACAGGGCCTGCAACGTAGAGGCTGTAATACTTTCCGAAGACGGAGATGTTCCATTTTTCCGACGGCATAAGGCGGTAAGACAGGCCCGCGATGTTCTTTCGCGACTGCTTTGCGATGGCTTCCGTCGTCTCTGTGTTATATAATAAGGAGGTATTCTCGCGCCGGAACGCGTTGAATACGTTGTTGAACGTCAGCGTGTGGCCGTGCGCGATGCGGTAGTTCAGGGTAACGGTGGCGTTCCAGTTGTCGTTGTCCGAGCACATGTACTGGTACGACTGCTCTCCCGGGTCGTTCTTTTTCTGCCGCTCGCCCAGCCAGTTATAGCGGTAGGTTGCGGTGTCAACGTTGGTCGTTGAGTTACGGTTGTAGTTGGCAGTGGCCACAAGGCTAAGCCCCTTCAGGAAGAGGTTGCGCTTCGAGTACTCGAAAGACGGCATGAGGGAGTGGCCGTAACGGTGCTTCTGACCGAACACTGTCTTCTGCCTTACGCCCGTCTGTATGTCCTTGTACATGTGCGACCAGGTGAAGCCGAGCATGATGCGGTCGGCCCACGGCAGGCCGGTGAAACCCACCTTTGCCGCCACAGCCTCGTTGTGGTACGTGTCGTTGAAACGCTTTACGCGGCGGAGCGTCTTGGTGTCGAGTGCTCCAGTGGCGAAGTCGAGCACAGGAGCGTCCACATAATAGTCGTTGTCGGAGTAGTTCTGGAAGGCGTTTATCTCGTAAGTAAAGCCGTTCCTGAAAGCCTGTCCGAAGTTTACGTGCGACTTGTGGGTGTTGAACGAGCCGTATGAATACGCCGCGTCGAGAAACCACTCGCGCCTTTTCCTGTTGGTAACGATGTTGATAACGCCGCCGATAGCGTCGGTTCCGAAGCCCACGGGCACCACACCTTTATATACTTCTATGCGCTCGGCGAAGTTCACGGGTATGTTGTTAAGGCCGAACGAGCCGCCCACTCCCTCCTGCGGCACGCCGTCGATGAACACCTTTACATGCTTTCCGCTGAAGCCGTCGAGCATCAGGTTCATGTCCGAACCTACTCCGCCGCTCTCTCTCAGCTTAAGTCCGGGAGCCTTGGCAAGGGCCTCGCTAAGGGTCTTTGTGGTGTTAAGCATGCCGCGCGTGTCTACCGCCACGGCGTTGTAAGCCGAGTTCTTGACACGGCTGACGCCGGCCGACACCACCGAGACCTCGGCCAGCTGTATGGCGTCCTCGCGTATGCGGACATTCATCTTCAGGCGTTCGCCGGCGTGGAGGGTGACTTTTTTCTCCACCGTCTCGTAGCCAACGGCCGACACGACAAGCGTGTAATCGCCTGCCGGAGCCTTGACATGGTATATCCCCTCGCCGTTGGTCGCGCTGCCGTAGCCCGTCCCCTTGAGTTTCACCGTGGCGTAACTTACCGCGGCCTTGCCGTCGGAGACGACGCGGCCAGATATCATCCCGTCGACGCCGCCTTGTGCCCAAAGTGATACGGAAACGGCTAACAGCGTTGACAACAGCGTTGCTTTCAATCTTTTAAATACACACATGATACTGATTTCCTTATCTATGATTTCGCGCTGCAAAGTTAGCGACAAGGCAGAAAAGCCGCAATCGCCAAAAATAGGTATTTTGAATGTCGCGCAAGAGGTGGCCTTTTGCCTTCCAAAAGGCCACCTTTTACACGCTAAAAAGCCATGTTTTGCAATGCGAAAGACGGCATATCGGCAAGCCGCTGACAGCCAGCGACTTACAGAAGCGGCACAAACTGTGATGAAAGAACGGTCAAGACGACACGCAAGAACGGCTGAAACAAAGCGTAAAGGGCGCGCAGACGATGTGTCTGCGCGCCCTTTACGACGTAGAAAGTGGTCTCACCGAGAATCGAACTCGGATCTAATCTTTAGGAGAGACTTGTTCTATCCATTGAACTATGAGACCCATTCCGCGTGCAAAGGTAATCTGTTTAAGGCGTAAAACCAAATTATTTGCAAAAAAACATGCGAACGATTAAACTTTTTGACATTACCACAATCAGAATAAGTGTTATGAAGAAACTTATCGCTTTTTGGATGTTTTTGTTGTGCGCAGCCATCTGCCACGCGCAAGGCAGCGCAAAAGGAAAGATTATCGACTCGGCCACCGGTGAGCCGATGTCATACGTGAACGTATCTATTTTCAACCGTGCCACACAGAAATTCGTCACAGGAGCGGTGACCGACGACAAGGGACAGTTCAACATCAGGCAGCTGGCCTACGGCGACTATACCCTGAAACTGTCATACATCGGCTACACGGAGGTGAGCCGCGACTTCTCAGTGGGAGAGCAACACAAGCACGCACTATTCAACGACATGCACATGACCGAGGACAGCCAGACGCTGGAAGAGGTCACCGTGACGGCGCAGCGCCCCGGCATGAGGCTCGAGGTTGACCGCAAGTCGTTCGACGTGTCGCAGGACATAAACAACGCCGGCATGGCCGCCACCGACGTGCTGGAGAACATTCCGTCGGTAGAGGTCGACACTGACGGCAACATATCGCTGCGCGGCAACACCAGCGTGGAGGTTTGGATTAACGGAAAGGCCAGCGGACTGACCAGCGACAACCGCGCCGAAATACTGCAACAGCTGCCATCCGAAAGCATCGACCGTATAGAAGTAATCGACAACCCCTCGGCAAAATTCAGCGCCGAAGGCAGCGCCGGCATAATAAACATCGTGCTGAAGAAGAACCGCACCGCCGGATACTACGGCTCGGTGCAGGGCGGAGGCAACACCAACGGCAGCGCGAACGTGAGCGGAAACATCAACTTCAACATAGGGCGGTGGGAAGGTTTCGCAAACATCGGCTACCGCCACCGCGCCAGCGAGGGCGGCTCGGAGAGCTACCAGGAATACCTGAACACGGGGGAATACCAGTCATACTCCACCGAGAACGACCGCACGGGCAACAACCTCTTCGCACGGGCAGGACTGACCTACAACGCAACCGACAAGGACGCATTCTCGATTACCGGCATGACGATGTTCGGAAGCCACAACAACGGCGGTATAACGCCCTACCACTACGGAACAATCGGCGCCGAACACGACTCTTACATAATGCTGCGCAACTCGTCGGGACACAACGACATGCGCATGCTCTACGGCGAGTTCAACTACCGCCACAGCTTCACCGACAAGCACTTCCTTGACTTCACGGTGGATTACCACAACTGGCGGATGGACCAGGAGAACATCTACCAGGACAGCACGACATACATCGACCCCACGGGAGCCACGGAATACGACTACCAGTACCGCCCGATGTACATGCGCAACCACTCGTGGGAAGTGAAGCTGGACTACGAAAACCCGATAGCCGACGGCTGGCTGCTGCAAGCCGGATACCAAGGCAACTTCGACAGGGAGAACTCTCCGCAGGAAAGCTACATCGACGAAACGTCGTGGAGCGGAACAAACGCCGTGGAGGACGAGGAGTATTACAACCGCTTCATGTACAACCAAGACCTGCACGCGATGTACGCCACGGTGACGACGAAGTTCGGCAAGCTCGGCGTGATGGCCGGACTGCGCGGCGAATACTGGCGCGTCAACACGTCAAGCTACAGCTACGAGCAGGAGCATGACCCCTCGAAGCGCGACAAACCGTTCAAAAAGGACTTCTTCCAGCTGTTCCCCAGCGTGTTCCTCTCATACCAGTTCGACGACAGCCAGCAGCTGCAGCTCAACTATACGCGCCGCCTGCGCCGTCCGCGCGGACACCAGCTAAACAGCTTCCGCAACACGCGCGACGCGTCGATGATTTCGTTCGGTAACCCGAGGCTTACCCCGGAATACAGCAACTCGTTCTCGCTGAACTACCTCAAGACGTGGAACGCCAACTCCGTACTCGTCAGCGCGTACTACCGCCCGACTGACGACGTAATCCAGCGCATCAACTACCAGAGCACCACCGACAACCAGATGTACTCCACATACATGAACGTTGCCAGCAGCGTAAGCACCGGCCTTGAGCTGGTTATGAAGAACCAACTGTTCAAGATACTCAACCTCACCACCACGGCCAACGCCTACTACTACAAGCTTAACGGCTTCAAATACAACATTGACGGGCAAACCATCACCGGTGAAAGCGACGACAACTTCACCTGGAACGCACGAATGCAGGCGTCGCTCATGCTGCCTTACGACATATCGGTGCAGCTTACGGGCCGCTACCGCGCACGACAGGTCATCACGCAGGGCTACCGCAAGGCCAACTTCAGCATGAACTTCGGTGTGCGCAAGACGTTCCTCGACCGCAAACTGACGCTCGCGCTCAACTGCCGGGACATCCTCAACTCGCGCAAGTTCGAGAACTTTACAAGCTCGGAGACCTTCACACGCCGCCAGAAAAACTGGGGAAGCGGCCGCACGCTGAACGTCACCCTGACATACAGCTTCGGCAACATGAAGGCCAAAGCGCCCAAGAAGAAGGTGAACAACAGCGCCAACATGGGCGGTGAAGACGGCGGAATGGAAAGCATGGACTGACGTCTACAAGAAGCCAAGGAAGCCGGAGGGGGCTAAAGGAGCTGAAGGCAATCCCCCTGCGGCAAACACCGTTAGGACAAACAACAGGCAAGCCGTTCACCGGCATCGGCCGAACCGGAAACAGCCTGACAGCCAACGTATTACAAAAGGCCGTCTTTTGCAGTGCAAAAGACGGCCTTTCATGTTGTAAAACGTGGCCTTTCGCAATGCGAAAGGCCACGTTTCAGAAAACGCCGGATGTACGGCGGCCGCCCAACACGCCTCCGGCTGAATAACAGGAAAACACCGCCCAAAGCGAAGATTTGATATACAAAACAGCATTTTTACGACAAAAGTCTTGGAACATACCGTCTAAACTACTATACTTGCAAAAACACACGGTTTTCAGACCACGAAATCCTCCATGGGAAAAACATCACTGAAAAGAGCGTTTACCTGAAAAGCACAGGCAAAGTTCCCACGCTTTTTCCATTATCAACACTTCTCCAAGGGGACGGAGAAGAATAAAAACGCAAGAAACATGAAAAAAGACGAACAGCGAAAAGGTAAGAACAAGCATCTGGCTTCTTACCATGTATTACTGTTTTTACTGCCCGTCATGCTGCTGCAAAGCTCCTGGCTGCATGCGCAAGACGTAGTATTCAACGAAACTTTCGACACGCCTGACGCCATGGCAAGGTTCACCACAATCGACGTCAACAATGACGGGGAATGCTGGAACTACTACACAATCAGCGAAAACACACGATGCACCACCGGCATGAACGCCCATGACGACTGGCTGGTAACCTCCGGAATAGACATGAAGGCCGGATATACATATACAATATCATTCAACGCAAAGGCTTTGAACGGGAAGCTCGAATTGGGTGTCGCCAACACTCCCTCCGACGAGGCTCTTTCCGAAGGTCTGCTGATACAGGAAAAGGCGCTGACGGACAACTACGAGCTTGTTGAATCCACTTTCACCCCACCCGCAGACGGTACGTACCACATAGGCTTCCACGCCGTTTCGGGCGGCTTATGGTCGTATGTCGACATTGACAACATAACCGTCACCGAGGCAGCACCGGCACAGCCGGAAACCGTATTATACGGAACCATCGTCACGGATGACGACAACTCCTTCACCGCCGGCATCTACTCCTTTGTCCCGGGCGAGCAGATTGAGCTTACACCCGTTGCCACACGCACCGATTACATAGCCAACGGAGGCGGTGTCTACCTTGACGGGAAATACTATTTCACACTTTTCATGACGGGAAACCCCGTCCGCGCCGTGTACAACGTCTACGACTTCGAGAGCGGCACGACATCGTCCACCATGTACGAAGGCATGCAATACATCGCCTCCGACATGGCTTACGACCCCACAACGGGCAATGTGTACTGCTGCTCGATAGGCGAGACGGCGACAGAATACGTCTTCAGCTCCATGGACTTGCTGACGGGCGTAAAGACTCCTATCGCCCCCATCGAGATGATGGTTGCCATAGCGGTTGACGCAAAGGGACAGGTGTACGGCATTTCAGACAGCGGAATACTCTACGCCATCGACAAGAACGACGCCCGGCTGACAGAAATCGGCGACACGGGGTTCCGCGAACTGGGCAAGATGCTTCAGTCGGCAACCATCGACCCTGCAACCGGCGAGTTCTGGTGGGCGATGGCCAACGAGAGCGAAAGCGGCCTTTACAAGGTTGACACCGCAACGGGCGAGGCCACGCTCGTGGGCAGGTTCGCCAACGGAGAGCATATAACGGGCCTCTTCGTGCGCCAACCGTTCTTCAACGCAAAGGCTCCTGCGGCAGTAAGCGGCTTCGAGACGAGGTTTGAAGGAGGCAGCCTTGAAGGCACGGTGAGCCTCAACGCCCCGGAGTCAGACACCGAGGGGCAGCCGCTCGAGGGCACTATAAGCCTGAAACTGCTTGTTGACAACAAGGAATATGCCGTCCGCGATGACGTCAGTCCGGGAGCCGCCGTAGAGATACCCGTGAGCTGCGGGGCTGACGGATGGCACGAATTCGCCGTAATACCGTACAACGCCGAGGGCAACGGCCAGCCTGCCAACAGGCGCATGTACGTGGGCAACGACACGCCGAAGGCTGTAAGCAACGTCGTATGCACGAACGACGGCACGCGGATGACCGTAACATGGACTGCGCCGGACGGCAGCGTGAACGGCGGATACGTAGACCTTGAAGCCGTGACTTACGACATACAGCGCTATCCTGACTATACATGGGTTGCCACTGACGTGAAAGGCACGACGTTCACCGACGAGCTTACGTCTACCGACATGTGCACGTACAGCTACGGCATCGTGGCAAAATACGCCGGCAAGGAGAGCGGCATGATTGTGAGCAACTTCGTAACCATAGGCAACGAGCTGGCATTGCCCATCTACGAGACGTTCGAGATACCGCAGACTTTCGACACATGGAGCATTGTTGACGCCAACAACGACGGCTACACATGGAGCTACTCAACCAGCGTCCGCGCCGCAATATACGAATGGAGCGTGACGGAGCCGACGGCTGACGACTGGCTCATCAGCCCGAAATTCCGCCTGGAGGCAGGCAAGAGCTACGACATCGCCGTAGACGCCATCAACAGCATACCCGGAGAACCTGAGAAAATAGAAGTGTTCATAGGCACGGAGCCGACGGCCGGAAGCATGACGCGCAGCGTAATAAGCCTGACTGAAGTCAACGACGACACACAATGGACAACGCTTAAAGGCACCTTCGCCGAGACACAGGGCGGCACTTACCGCATAGGAATACACGTGACGAGCGACACGCACATCGGCGACCTGCTCGTGCGCAACATCAGCCTGAAGGAAAACACAAGCTCAGGCATCACCGACGTAACCGGCGGCAGCGGCCTGGAAGTTTACGCTGACGGCGGCCTGCTGACCGTTGTCAACGGCACGGAAACAACAGCCAGGATATTCACCGCCGACGGGCGGCAGCACGGAACAGTGGCGCAGGGCGCGGCGCAGAGGTTCAGCCTGCCGGCCGGAATGTACATAGTGACCGCCGGAAAGGCCACGAAGAAAATCATGATAACACGATAAGCACAGCAAGGACTCCGCTGTATGGCGCCGCACTGACGGCCCGCGCAACGGAGTCCCCACGCCGGCGGCAAAGGCGGCCAAGGACAGACGCCGTGTAAAAGGCCACCTTTCACACGCCAAAAGGCCATGAAACGGACGCCAAAAGGCCATCTTTTGCAAGGCGTTTTGCGGCATATCGGAAACACGCTGGCAACCAACGGGTTACAGGACGGAAAAGAACAACGTAACAATTAAAAATACTTCACCATGAAAACATTAAGGCTTTTACTCATAGCATGCCTATGCCTCTCGGCGCAAACGCAAGCACAGGCGCAGAAAACGATATACGGCGCATACCTGTACAGCGAGAACGGCAGCATGCAGCCGGGCATATACTCGTTCACCGACACGCCCGACGCCGGGCTGACCTGCGTGCTCGCCAGCGGCGACCTTCAGCCCAACGGCGGCGCGGTGTACGCCAACGGCAAGTATTACGCCGTGTCATACTTCGACATGGGCTTCATGACACTGGCCTACATGCTGGTTTACGACACGGGCACGTTCAACCTCGAGAACACCGTGATGATAGAAGACTGGAACGTGTCTTACGTGACATCCGACATGACATACGACCCCTCGACGGGCAACATCTACGCATGCAGCCTGAACGCCGACGCCAGCGGCAGCTTCAACCTTAGCCTGTTCGACACGCAGACAGGACGGCAGACGCCCATAGCGCCCGTCAAGCGCATGTGCGCCCTTGCAGCATCGGCCGACGGAACGCTGTACGGCATCGGCGCTGACGACGGCATCCTGTACAACATAGACAAGGAAACGGCGGCCCTTACGGAAGTAGGGCCTACGGGAGTGACGCCCGAAAACACACAGTCGGCCACCATCGACGGCGACACAGGCCAAATGTACTGGTCGGCCTACACGGCCGACGGCGGCGCACTGTACACCGTTGACACCGCCACGGGCAAGGCCACGCACGTGTTCACATATCCCGACAAGGCGCAGATAATAGGCATCTATACCCTGCAGGCGGAACACAACGAACCAGCACAGCCGCAAGACGTCAGCCTCGACTTCGAGGGCGGAAGCCTCAACGGTACGCTAAGCTTCACCATGCCGACGGAAAACGCTGACGGAAAGACGCTTGCCGACGAAGCCCTGAACTACGAACTGGCCATAGACATAAACGACAAGACAGCCGGCACAGCCGCCCCGGGCGAAAAGGTAGAGCTGCCGCTACAGTTCGACGAGGACGGAAGCCACATGTTCTCACTCACCACAAGCAACGCCGCAGGAGCGTCGGAGGCCGTCAACATTACACGATACATAGGCTTTGACACGCCCAAGGCCGTGACCGACGTCAAGATAAGCAAAGAGGGCGAAGGGCAAGTCACGCTGACATGGACACTGCCCGAAACGGGCGTCAACGACGGATACATTGACTACGGCAACGCAAGCTACCGCATAGTGCGCCAGCCTGACAACACAGTAGTTGACGAAGACTTCACCGGAACGACATTCACCGAGACGCTTACTCCCGAGGAAAAACGCATCTGCTACTACGAAGTGGCGGCCACGTCGGCAGGAAAGACAGGCCAGGCCACCATATCCAACTACGTCATCCTGGGCGAACACTACATCATCCCGGTTGACGACGACCTGACGGACTGGACACTCTACCCGCTGTACACATCCATAGACGGCAACAATGACAATGCAACCTGGATTTACAGCTTAGAGAAAGGATGCATCATTTACGAATGGGCGTTCGGCGACAACAACGACGACTGGTTCATAACGCCGCCCATGTACATGAGCAAGGACAAGCAATACACCGTCAGCGCATCGATGCGCAACGACTATGAAGACATATATTCAGGCACGATAGAGTACGCCGTAGGCAAAGAAAGCACCGCAGCCGCAATGCAACCCGTAAGCGACAGCTTCGAAGTGGCGTCGTCCACGTTCACCGAATACCCCTCAAAGCCGTTCAGCGTCAGTGAAGACGGGTATTACAGCGTGGCAATACACATCACGGGAGAAGACAGCCCGTACTACGTCTACATTGACCGACTGAAGATAAACGAGCACATCGGCAGCGGAATAACCGCTCCCGGAGCTGACGCAAACGGCATCAGCATAAGCCGCAACGGCGGAAACGTGACGATAGACAACCCCGACGGCCTGCAGCTGCGCGTCTACAACGCCGCCGGACAGCTTGTGGGCGAAGGCAGCGGAACAAGCATCAGCATGAGCCTAAGCCCCGGAATGTACATAGCGAGATGGGCTGACGGCGCACTGAAGTTCGCCATGTAAGCGGAAACACACGACCGGCCGCACCGCCAGACAGCAGCGCACGGCGTACAAAAGAAGAGGATTATGGCAGCCGCAAAAGCCTGCCATAATCCTCTTTCATAATGAGCCGCACTGTAGCACGGCCGGCTTATCACCCTACCTGGCTGCCGGGCTTGACGTCGGCAGAGGTGGTTATCACGCTGATTGAGCCGTCGAAGTCCTCGGCGGAGAGTATCATGCCCTGGCTCTCGATACCCTTCAGCTTGCGCGGAGCAAGGTTGGCAACGAAGCATACGCGGCGGCCTACAAGGTCTTCGGGCTTGTAATATTTGGCTATGCCGCTGACGATGGTGCGCTCCTGGCCGCTGCCGTCGTCGATGGTGAACTTCAACAGCTTGTCGGCCTTCTTCACTTTCTCGCACGCCTTGACAACACCCACGCGGATGTCGATTTTCTCGAAGTCGTCGAAAGCTATCGTCGGCTTTATCTCCTTGGCCTTATACTGCGCCTCGGCGTTGGCCTTCTTCGTGTCCTCAAGCTTCTGGAGCTGGTATGCTATGACGTCGTCCTCGATTTTCTCGAACAGCAGTTCAGGCTCAGCCAGCTGGTGTCCGGCCTGCAAGAGGTCTGTGGAGCCGAGGCGGTTCCAGTCAACCTGCTCCATGTTGAGCATCTTGCGCAGGCGCGCACTGCTGAAAGGCAGGAACGGTTCGAAGGCTATGGCGAGGTTGGCAACGAGCTGGAGAGAGATGTTGAGGATGGTCTCGACGCGCTGCATGTCGGTCTTCGCCACCTTCCACGGTTCCGTGTCGGCGATGTATTTGTTGCCGATGCGCGCAAGGTTCATGGCCTCTTTCAGCGCGTCGCGGAACTTGAAGCCGTCCAATAGGCGCTCGACGCCGGCCTTCACGTCGTGGAACTCGGCGATGGTCTGGCGGTCGATGTCCTGCAATTCGCCGCAGGCCGGCACTACGCCGTCAAAGTATTTCTTGGTAAGTTGCAGCGCACGGTTGACGAAGTTGCCGTAAATGCCCACGAGTTCGCTGTTGTTACGCTCCTGAAAGTCTTTCCAGGTGAAGTTGTTGTCCTTGGTTTCGGGAGCGTTGGCCGTGAGCACATAGCGCAGCACGTCCTGCTTTCCGGGCAGCTCTTCAAGGTATTCGTGCAGCCACACCGCCCAGTTGCGCGACGTTGAAATCTTGTCGTTCTCAAGGTTGAGGAACTCGTTTGCCGGCACGTTGTCAGGCAAGATGTAGCCTCCGTGAGCCTTCAGCATGGCCGGGAAGATGATGCAGTGGAACACGATGTTGTCCTTGCCGATGAAGTGCACGAGGCGTGTGTCGGGGTCTTTCCACCACGTTTCCCAGTCGTCGGGCATAAGTTCCTTCGTGTTTGAGATATAGCCTATGGGCGCGTCGAACCACACATAGAGCACCTTTCCCTCAGCGCCCTCAACGGGAACGGGTATTCCCCAGTCCAAGTCGCGCGTCATTGCACGGGGCTGAAGGTCGAGGTCGAGCCACGACTTGCACTGTCCGTACACGTTGGGACGCCACTCCTTGTGGCCTTCAAGTATCCACTGCTTGAGCCAGTCCTGATACTCGTTGAGCGGCAAATACCAGTTTTTGGTCTCCTTGAGCACGGGCTTCGAGCCGCTGATGGTGCTCACGGGGTTGATAAGTTCGGTCGGGTCGAGGTCGCTGCCGCACTTCTCGCACTGGTCGCCGTATGCCTTCGGGTTGTGGCAGTGGGGGCATTCGCCGGTGATGTAGCGGTCGGCAAGGAACTGCTTAGCCTCCTCGTCGTAGTATTGCATGGACGTTTTCTCAACCAGCTTGCCCTCGTCGTACAGCTTCTTGAAGAAGTCTGAAGCCGTCTTCGAGTGCGTCTCCGACGTGGTGCGGCTGTATATGTCGAACGAAATGCCGAAGTCGGCAAAGCTATTCTTTATCATCGCGTGGTAGCGGTCAACCACCTGCTGCGGCGTTATGCCTTCCTTCTTGGCGCGGATGGTGATGGGCACTCCGTGCTCGTCGCTTCCGCAGATGAACTTCACGTCCTGTTTCTTCAATCTAAGGTAGCGCACGTAGATGTCCGCCGGCACGTACACCCCGGCCAGATGGCCTATGTGCACTCCGCCGTTGGCGTAAGGCAGGGCGGCGGTGACGGTGGTGCGCTTATAATTCTTTTTCTCTTCCATAATCGGTTATAATAAGACTAATAGGCCGGATGAGCCTGATATGTGGTGCAAAATTACTGAAAATTATCGGATTTACGCCATGCACGGCGCATATTTTTGCGCAAGGCGCAGGGCGCGGCGTAAGCTTCTGTATACCAACCACTTACGGACGGCTTTGCGAAAGGCCATGTTTTACAGTGCAAAAGACGGCCTTTTGCCGTGCGTTTTGCCGTCTTTTACACGGCGAAAGGCCACCTTTCAGCCGTTAATGAAAAATAACACTGCCGGGATTTTACTTTCCACCATACGGAGGGTCTTTAAGACAAAGCGTGCAACGGAAAGAACGCCAAAGCACGATGACAGAGACATTAAATCATTAACCAAATAAAAGAAGGAGACAAAAAAGATGGAAAAGATTATCAGAACACTGCTTTTGGCCGTAATGATGACGGCATGCTGCGTAACAACCAACGCACAGGACAAGGGCAAACAGCGCATATCGCGCGAACAGCTGGCCGAGACTCAGGCGCGCCACATAGCGCAGCAGCTGGCCTTCGACGACGAGACCACCGCAAAATTCGTCGATACGTACAGCCGTTGCCAGAAGGAAGTATGGAGCCTTGCGCCGCGTAAAAGGGTCGGCAAGGGCGCGTCAAAAAACGACAGGGAAACGGAAGAGGCGATAGAAGAGCGCTTCGACCGCAGCCAAAAGCTGCTCGACATCAGGAAGAAGTACTACAAAGAGTACAGCAAGTTCCTTACACCAAAACAAATCCA
>ULWO01016856.1_pt1 | contig 20665 bp, 19 predicted proteins | sample 1960421 | NCBI WGS metagenome assembly ULWO01 (sample SAMEA4835814, study PRJEB28245) | human gut metagenome | biome: gut microbiome; material: fecal sample | place: Denmark | collected 2008 | reverse complement strand
GGGAGATGGATTGGACTACTTTTGGCAATTCTGGATTTAGGGTTTATATATACGAAAACGGCCTGATAGGACTTTTACTTGTTATACTGCTTTATATTTTTGCATATTCACATGCCAAAGACAAGCGTGTGTGGATTGCAGCAATGACCATCGCAACGCTTTGCTTTATTGTTCGAGGTTATCCTTTATGGTATAATTATTTTATACCATTATTATGTACAGCAAGTTTGGATACATTTAGTGGTGCAAAAAATAGTAGAGAATGAAAGTCTTATATATATTCAGCGCAAGTAATTCACGTGATGGCTTTAGAAGCTTTGTTGACTTTAATCAGCGGTCTGCAAGAGTGAGGTTTTGTTGTATCTGCTGTGGTCGGTGAGAATGAAAGATGTAAAGTATATAATTCTTTTAAATAAAGGTACTCATACATGTTCCTTCCATTAAGGTTCAATACGCATCTGTTTATTTGATAAATATCTTACATGACCGTGCCGTGGATAATTTCGCTTTTTGAAATTCTATTTGGGGTGTATATGGAAATGGACTTGTTGGAATTAAATTTTATTGGGCTACATTTTGCTTAAAGGCAAAAGGATGTTATTTATTGCAATAATTATTTATATTTTGTGTTATTGTAAGAGGATACTATGGCTCAATTATCTAATATCAGTGTTTTGCATGGCAATTTTGAATTTTTAGAATTAAAATCATGTGATGACAAGTGTAATGAAAGTGTTGTATGTCGTTAATTCAACAAGCCTTTTAGGTGGTGCCTCCAAATCGTTATTGGTTTTATTAAATGGTTTGGTGCAAAAGGACGTATGTCCGATTGTTGTCACTCCTGATGAAAAAGGTATATATAATGTGTTGAAAAGTCGTGGTATACAGGTTTACGCCTTGATGTATAGGCCGAATACATATCCTTTTTTGAATTCTTTTCGCGATTTATTGATGTTTGTACCTCGGCTTTTAATGAGGCGCATACTGTCCAATTTAGCTGTAAATAAGGTTGTAAAATTGTGTAAGAAAGAGAATGTGCAGATTATACATACCAATGTGAGTGTAATTGATGTTGGTTTTAGAGCGTCTGTAAAGTTGCATATACCACACATTTATCATTTTAGGGAATTCTGTGACATTGATTTTGACGAACATTATTATCCTTCAAAATCTAATTTTTACAAGTCTTTGAAAGAGTTTAATAGTTACTCTATTTGCATTACAAAGACATTGCAGGAATATCACGGGTTGCAAGGGCCTCGTTCTGAAGTTATTTATAATGGAATTGAAGTTAATGAAAACAGCCCACATGATAATCGAGATAAGTGCAAGTTTTTGTATGCAGGACGCATAGAACCAGCAAAAGGACTGATGCAACTAATCAATGCTTATAATCTTTATAAAAATAAAGTTAAGAAACCGTATACTTTGCTTGTTGCTGGGGATGTTTGTGATAGGAAATATTATAAGTCTGTTCTTAAATGCATAAAAGATTACGGTTTGGATGATTATATTATTTTCTTGGGTGGGCGCAAGGATATAAAAAATATAATGCAAGAAGTTTCTGCTGTTGTTGTTTGTTCACGTTTTGAGGCTTTCGGCCGCTGTATGCCAGAGGCAATGGGAAACCGTTGTTTGGTAATAGGAAAGAATACAGGAGGTACAAAGGAGCAGTTTGATAATGGTCTAAGTTTGACAGGGCATGAGATTGGTCTAAGATATGATACTGTTGAAGATTTAATGGCACGACTTGTTGAGGTCTCTTCTGCATCAGCTAACGCGTATGAAGAAATGAAACAAGCGGCTTTTGAGACTGTTGTGAATTTATATTCTGTTAAGCAGAATATAGAAAATGTATTTAGTTTTTACAAAAAAATATTATGCGACAATTAATGAAGTGTTTGGCTGAATTTATAGGTCATGTTTTCTCTTTGATATACAGTCCGATAATTTCAAAATCTGTACGGGCATTTGTTTCACACATGTATACAGGTTATTGGTCTAACAAGTTTGCTTGTTGGGGCGAAAAGTCAATCATGGGATATAAGGCATCGGCATTGGAAGGTCTCCGTTATATTCATATTGGTAATAATGTAGAATTGGATAGGGGAATAAGGTTGACAGCCTGGGATAATTATCAAGGAGAGAAAAGGACACCGGAGATAATAATAGGAGAGAATTGTCATATTGGGGCGATGTCGCACATAACGGCTTGTAATGGTATTGTTATAGGAAAGAATCTTCTAACAGGGACAAATGTTATCATCACAGACAATGCACATGGCAGGTCCGACGTGAGTGAGCTGAACATTCATCCGGAGAAAAGGAGTCTTGTTTCAAAAGGAAAAGTGATAATTGGAGATAATGTTTGGCTTGGAAATAATGTGTGCATAATGCCTAATGTTACAATTGGCGATGGTGTGATTGTCGGTGCGAACAGCGTGGTTACAAAAGATATACCGTCGTATTCCGTGGCAGCAGGTGCTCCTGCAAGAGTTGTTAAACAAATAAGAAAATAATAAAGATATGGAAGCCAGAATAATAGCATACTATTTACCACAATTTCATCCAATACCTGAAAATGATAAGTATTGGGGGCCAGGATACACAGAATGGACAAGTGTTGCTCAAGCAAGACCAATGTTCAAGGGACATTATCAGCCACACATTCCTGCTGATTTGGGCTTTTATGACTTACGACTGCCAGAAGTTAGGGAAAAACAGGCTGGATTGGCTCGTGAAGCAGGCATTGAGGGCTTTTGTTATTACCATTATTGGCTTGGTAATGGAAAAAGATTGCTTGAACGTCCTTTCGAGGAGGTTGTTGCGTCGGGTAAGCCAGATTTCCCATTTTGTTTATGTTGGGCTAACCATGATTGGACGACGAAAACTTGGAAGCGTGGAAGCGGTGGATTCAATTCTAAAAAAATGATTGCCGAGCAGTTGTATCCAGGTGAAGAAGACTATGTTGCTCATTTCAATTATCTATTGTCTGCATTTAAAGATCATAGATATATAACTGTTGACGGGAAACCGCTATTCCTTATTTATGATCCATATAATTTCAAGGATGTTTCCAACTTCATTTTTGTTTGGCGGCGGCTTGCAAAAGAAAATGGGCTTGGCGATTTTTATTTCGTGGGAGTGACAAATTCTACGTCTACGATTAAGCGCGATGAAAATGGTGATATACACCGGGTGTTGCCAAATTTAAAAAGTAGTAAGGTCGTTTATGAAGACATATTGAATTTGGGATTTGATGGCGTCAACTCGTTTGGAAAGTTTCGTGCAGAGATGATATATAAAGGCAAATATATACGTCTTTTGCAATTGTTGTTGCGGACGTTTTTCAGCGGAATGAAAATCAATAAGTTTGATTATGCAAAAGTCACAAAGTATTATTTTGCTCCTGAAGACAAATGGGAGCAGGTTATTCCTACTATAGTTCCTCAGTGGGATCGTACGCCTCGCGTAGGTTCTTATGACGGAGTATATGTCAATGCCAAACCCGAGTATTTTCAACAACATGTGGAAGACGCGTTACAATTGATAAGCGGTAAAGAAGCGCAGCATAGGATATTGATGCTAAGAGCTTGGAATGAATGGGGTGAAGGCAATTATGTTGAGCCAGACTTAAGGTTTGGCCATGGTTGGCTTAACGCTATTAGAAAGGCTTTGGATAAGTAAGTATAATGGAAGACATATCAGGCTTTGTAGAGAGCTTGTTGCCAGATGATACATGTATTTTTAGTTGTTAATTAATAATTCTTTTCTAAATGCAAAAGAAAGTATTGTTTTTACTGTTCAAGCGTTATCGTGGAATTCTTGAGGGCGGCGGTGTTGTAAATCAGCAGAACCTGAAGATGGCAAGGGATTTGTTTGGTGAAGATAATGTCAAAGTTGTATATGTACATGATGAATATAGGAGAAGGTCGTTATGGAGTTATGCATTGGCAATTTTATTGTTCCCTTTCGGATATCATAACGGTGTAACGCCTTTCTTCATAAGGAATATTGTGGCTGAAGCAGGGGAATACGATTTTGTTTTTTTGGGTACGAGCTTATTGGGCATAATTGCAAAAAAACTCCGCAAGGCTGGTTATAAGGGCAAAATTATATCTTATTTTCACAATGTGGAAAGTATTTATTATGATGCGGTTATCCCTAAACACATTCCGTTTCGCAGTGTGGTGATTAATTGTGCAAAACGTAATGACGGTTATTCTTGTAAATATTCTGACAGAATAATTGTGTTAAATAATCGTGACGCAGGTTTGATACATAATTTGCATGGTAGAAAGCCGGATGTGATAATGCCAGTCGTGATGAAGGACCGTCTTAATGTTTCATGTGATACAGCTTTAACAAGGAAACGTCCGCTTTGTATGTTTATTGGTAGTTGCTTTCCTGCAAACAGTGAAGGTGTGTTATGGTTTGTGAAAAATGTATTGCCGTTTGTTGACATTGATTTCATGGTTGTCGGCAAAGGGATGGCTAAGCTTAAGTCAGAATACAAATGTATGAAGGATATCGAAGTGAAAAGCGATGTTCCTGATTTGGGATGTTATTTTTATGAAGCAGATTTTATGGTTTTGCCTATTTTTTCTGGTAGTGGAATGAAGATAAAGACATGTGAAGCGATGATGTATGGAAAGAATATTATAGGAACTGATGAAACTTTTGAAGGATATGATGTTGATTATGAGAAAATTGGTGGTAAGTGTAATACTGCTTCAGAATATATAGAATGTATCAAAAGATACATTGAAAATCCTGTACCAAGATTTAATAAGTATTCACGGAATGTCTTTCTTGAACATCATTCGGAAGAGGTTGTTTCAAATGAATTCAAGTCAGCATTAGAGTTCGATGATTAACGGTTAAATTTTATTGTAATGAAGATTTGTATATTGACCCCACGTTTCCCTGTCCCTGAGAATGGTGGTGATGTATTGAGGATAAATCACATTGCACGCTATCTCAAGTCGCAAGGTCATGAATTGCTACTTGTTTCATTTTATGAAAATAAAGTAGATATTGAAGAGGCTCGCAAGTTGTACGATGAGATTTTTCTTGTGAAGCATAAAAAGATTGCGTCATATATTTATGCTTTGATGTTCTTTTTTGCAGGAAAGCCAATGCAGTGTGGTTATTATTATTCTAAATCTTTTCAAAGAAAGTTCCGAAATGTTATAAAGCAAGAACGGCCGGACAGGTTTATTGCGCATTTATTGCGTACGGTTCCATATTTGGAGAAAGAGGGCTTGTATGCTGAGTCCACAGTGGAAATGACAGATGCTTTGTCGAGAACTTATACAATGACATCAAAAGCCAAGGGGAGTTTGTTGAAAAAGATAGTTTATTTTTTTGAGCGCAGTTTAATTCGGGCTTATGAAAATCATGTTGTGAAAGTTTTTCCGAAGGTCGTTCTGGTATCTCAAACAGACATTGATTATCTTAATAAGCGTGGACAGGCATTGTCGCTCGTGCTACATACGAATGGAGTAAGTTGTTCAGATGTTTTACCTGAAAAAATTAATCCTAATAAAATATGCTTCATTGGTAATATGAGGACGTTGCAGAATCAAGATGCTGTTCTTTGGTTTGTTAAAGACATATTTCCAGTAATATTGAAATATAATCCTAATGCTGTTTTCTATATTGTGGGAGCCGAACCATCTCGTGAAATATTAGCACTTGAGAATAATAAAAATATTATTGTAACGGGTTTTGTCGATGATTTGGCAGGCGTAATATCTGATTCATGTGTCGCAGTTGCACCTATACGAATTGCTGCAGGGATACAAAATAAGGTTCTTGTAGCAATGGGTTGTGGAATACCAGTTATTATGACATCCTTGATTTCAAAGGCAGTGCCAGAGCTAAGGAATAATGAGAATTGTTTTATTTGTGATGATGAAAATTCTTTTGCTAAAGTTTATATTGAAATAATGAAAGATGTGAAGTTGCGTAATAAAATAAGGAAAAATGGTTTTGATATGGTGCAGGAACATTATTCCTGGAATGAAAAGTTGAATGGCTATTGAAGTCTTAAATGTTCTTATGATATGAAAGACGGTCAATTGTCTTGCGGTTAATGGCCTTTTAGCTTCCAAAAGGCCATTAATTGCAGGCTAAAAGGTGGTCTTTTGCAAAGTAAGAGATTATAAAATGTTTTTAGGCAGAGTAATGCTTTGACTGCCAACATAATGTAAGTTTTTATGGTGTCGCTCGTATGTCTGTGTTAAAAAATGCAAACATGGGTAATTTCCAACGGGCGGATTTGACAATGTTAACGATTTTGGCGTATATTTGTGCAATTTTTATAAAAAAAATCACTATGAAAAATAAACTAATTACTTTTCTACTGCTTTTTATGGCGGTATCTTTTTTCTCTTGCGAGAAGTTCAGTGATGACGAAGTGTTTAACGACAAGGACGCTAACAGTATGTTGGTGATACGTACCCGTGTTGCGCAGGTTGAGGGCGCAGAGGGGACGGCGAAGATTAGCTATCCTGTGAATGTTTACATCTTCGACGAATCTGACAGGTGTGTATATTTGGAGCAGATAGTTTCTGAAGAAGAGAACTTGTCGTTGAACTTGCCGGAGGGAAGTTATGATGTTTATGCGTTGGCTGGTACCGACGCGGAGGCGTATGAGCTGCCGACGAAGGAGAATGCGGTGAAGGATGCCGTGGTGGCCTTGAAAGACGGGCATGGACACGGCGATGTTATGACCGCGCATAACTCGGTGACGTTGGCTTATGGCGAGGAGAACACGCTGACGCTGTCGCTTGAGCGCAAGGTGATGATGCTTGAGTCTGTTACAATCAACAATGTGCCTTCAAGCGTTACGGCGGTTGCGGTGTCGGTAAGTCCGTTGTATGAAAACATAAAGCTCGACGGCAGTTATTCCGGTGAGAAGGGTGAATATATAGCCGACTTGGTGCGTGAGGGCGAGAGCAATGTGTGGAAAAGTACGGGGGCGGTTTATCTGCTGGAGGCGGCAGGTGCGGCTACGGTGAAGGTTTCGTTTACGGCAAATGATAAGATACATAGTTATTCTTACCTGTGTCCACAAGAACTGAAGGCCAATTACAAGGTGAACATAAGCGGAACATACCGTGGTGACGGTGTCGAGCTGAACGGCTCAATTACAGGTGTTGAATGGGCCGGAACGACCAACGTTACGTTTGAGTTTGACGAGACTGGTGAAAGCGAGACGGTTGTACCGGGCGGTGATGGCGACGACGAGCCTTCGGGTGGCGATGTCTTTACGGGAACAGTTCCTGAAGTCGGTAGTTTGTATAAGGGCTGTTATGTGTTGATGACGGACGAGGTGGAAAAGACTGCTACGTTGATGTCGCCGAAATGCTTGACGTTAGAAAGTGTAGAGAATCTTGAAACCGTGATAGCTGAAGACATAAATAAACTTGCTGTCAGTGGTGTGACTGGATGGCGATTGGCAAACAGAGAAGAACTTGGCTATATGGGGGAGAACTATTCGGCTATTGCCGAGGATTTTACAAGCCTGAAAGAAGAGGGTGAAGACGTTGATGAATTTATGGTAGATAGGGTTCTCTATTTATTCCGAAATACAGACGGAGACATAAAATCATGCCTTTTGACAAACTCTTCGCTTTATGAGAACTCTCCAAGGCAAGGTGACATCCTTCGTGCTTTCACTACAGTTTCATTCACTGAATAAAAATCATCTTGTTGAAAAATATCCGTGGCGCAGGCTTCAATAAAAGTTTGCGCCACGGTCGTTTTTGATTATACCGAGTTTGGGCATGGCGTTTTGTGTCAAGAAAGGTGTTTTTCTTGTAATAAGGGGCTGTAAATGGATTTTTTTGTGTAAGTTTGCAAATTAAATACATTTACGTTCAAGGATGGAAGGTAATATCAGTCCCTTGTTGGGAATGTCGCTCTCAGAGTTGAAAGATGTCGCAAAAGCGCTGGGTATGCCGGCTTTTACTGGCGGACAGATGGCCAGATGGCTGTACACCAAGCGCGTCGGCTCTATTGACGACATGACCGACATTTCAAAACAGAACCGGGAGAAGTTGAAAGAGCAATACACTATAGGATGTATGCCGCCTGTGGGCTGCCAAAGGTCGAAGGACGGAACGGTGAAATATCTTTTCCCTACGGCCGGCGGCAAGTTTGTCGAGACGGTGTATATACCCGACGACGACCGCGCCACACTGTGCGTCTCGTCGCAGGTGGGGTGCAAGATGAATTGCCTGTTTTGCCAGACGGGCAAGCAGGGGTTTGAAGGCAACCTTACGGCAAGTGACATACTGAACCAAATATATTCCCTGCCCGAACGCGACAAGCTTACCAACATTGTGTTCATGGGACAGGGCGAGCCGATGGACAATCTTGACAACGTGCTGCGGGCCACCGAGGTTCTGACCGCAGCATGGGGATATGCCTGGAGTCCGAAGCGCATCACGGTGAGCAGCGTTGGAATTAGAAGCAAGCTGAGACGTTTCATAGAGGAGAGCGAGTGCCATCTGGCCATCAGCCTGCATTCGCCGCTTCACGAGCAGCGCGCGATGCTGATGCCGGCCGAGAAAGCCATGCCGATAAGCGAAATCGTGGAGATGCTGCGCGGTTACGACTTCAGTCATCAGCGCCGTCTGTCGTTCGAGTATATCGTGTTTGGCGGCCTTAACGACTCGAAAGCCCATGCACGTGAGATTGTAAGGCTGCTGAAAGGGCTTGACTGCCGTATCAACCTGATACGTTTCCACCAAATACCAGATGTCGGTTTGCATGGTGCTGACGAGGAACGGATGACGGCTTTTCGTGATTATCTTACCGGACACGGCCTGTTTACAACAATCAGGGCGAGCCGTGGACAGGACATATACGCCGCCTGCGGCCTGTTGAGTACGGCGGAGAAGGAGGCTCGCGGCCAATGACGAGAGCCTTTGCCGTGTTCCTTCTGGCTGTGTCGGCCACGCTGCTGTGTGCCTGTGACGGGCCGGCATCCATGCTTCCCAAGAGTGGCGGACGGCCTTACGAAGTTCTTGTGGTGTCTTCTGACAAGGCGGTGTCGCATCTGCTTGATAGTGTGCTGTCGCAAGACGCGGCGGGACTTCCGCAGTCAGAACCGATGTTTGACGTGTCGGAAGCTGACAGCCTGCATTTCAACCAGGCGGCAAAGCTGGCGCGCAATATAGTTATATTGACCGTAAATCCGGCTGTTTTTACGTCGGTGAAAATCAGATACGAGAAGAACGTATGGGCGAAGCCGCAGATGGTGGCTTATGTCAACGCGCCTTCTGCCGCAGCGATGATGAAGTCTGCACCGCAGATAGGCCGCCATTTGGCCGGTTTGTTCACACGTGCAGAGATGAATGTCGAAATCTCTCGGTTGGCCGAAAGCGATAATGCAAAGGCCGCTGCGGCGGTTGACTCAGTTCTCGGATGCGGCATCAAAATTCCGGCGGACATGAAATATAGCAAGAAAGGCGACGGTTTCTTGTGGTTTTCGGACAATTCGGCACGTGGGATGCAGAATATCTGTGTCTACGCATATCCCGGCGACAGCCTCGACCCTGTGAAAGCTTTGGCCGCGAGAGACAGTGTGATGAGGCGCGCCATCCCCGGCGAGAGGCAAGGAATGTATATGCAGACCGTGCATGGCAGCGTAAGATATGCGTTGTCCACGGAGAAGGGGCGCACGCTGATGACCAGCCGCGGACTGTGGGAGATGTACGGCGACGCCATGGGCGGCCCGTTTGTTTCCCATTCTGTTGTAGACACGGCCAAGCGGCGGATAGTTGTGGCGGAGGCTTTCGTGTATGCCCCGGAAATGAAGAAGCGCAATCTGATAAGGCAAGCGGAAGCGGCACTTTATACGTTGAAAGTGAAGAGTGGAGAGTGAAAAAGTCGGATACCGGAGTGGTAATGTTCTTGACAAAATCCAGCTCTCATAAATTATATAAAAACAAAATATATGGAAAACGGAAAAATACGGGTTGCTATAACCCACGGAGACACTAACGGCATAGGTTATGAAGTGATATTCAAGGCATTCGCCGAACCTGCAATGCTCGAGCTGTGCACTCCAATTGTCTACGGTTCGCCCAAAATTGCGGCTTACCACCGCAACGCCTTGGGCATACAGGCAAACTTCACAATCATCAACTCTGCGGAAGACGCTCATAACGGCAAACTGAACCTTCTGCCAGCGTTTGACGAAGAGGTAAAGGTTGAGCTTGGAAACCAGTCAAAAGAGGCCGGGGCGGCATCGCTCAAGGCTCTTGAACGCGCGATGGAAGATTACCAGAAAGGGCTTTTCGACGTACTTGTGACAGCTCCTATAAACAAGAACAACATACAGGGCGACGATTTCAAATTCTGCGGGCATACGGAATACCTTGAACAACGTGTCGGCGAAGGAAAGAAAGCGCTGATGATACTGCTCAACGACATGATGCGCATAGCCCTTGTAACCACCCATCTGCCGGTGAAAGACATTGCTGCTGCCATAACAAAGGAGCGCATAGTAGAGAAGGCAACGATATTCAGCGACTCGCTGAAGCGTGATTTCCGCATATCAAATCCGCGTATAGCTGTGCTTGCCCTCAACCCCCATGCCGGCGACGGCGGCCTGTTGGGCACGGAGGAACAGGAAATCATAGCGCCTGCGATAAGGGAATTGTCTGACAACGGTGTTTGTGCCTTTGGCCCGTATGCTGCCGACGGGTTCTTTGCACACGGCTCTTATGAGTCGTTTGACGGTGTGCTTGCCATGTACCATGACCAGGGCTTGGCTCCGTTCAAGGCTCTCGACCGCGGCGACGGTGTAAACTTCACAGCCGGACTGCCACTTGTGCGCACGTCGCCCGACCATGGCACGGCCTATGACATTGCCGGCAAGAACATGGCTGACGAAGGTTCGTTCCGCCAGGCGGTCTATACCGCCATCGACGTGTTCCGCAACAGAGCCGAATACGACGAGCCGCTTGCCCGTCCGCTCGGAAAGCTTTACCATGAGAAGCGTGACGACAGCGAGAAGACAAGGTTTAACATCCCCAAGAAAAACAGCTGAATAAGGAATTAAGGGTTAAGAATCAAGGGCTAAGAAAATTGTCATTCATAAATCGTCATTCGCATGTCTTCTTAGTTCTTGATTCTTGACTTTTAATTAAAAAGTTACCTTAATGAAAAAGAAATACCAGAACTTGTTTTTTGTTTTCGGCGTAGCCGTGCTTGCGGTCATGCTCACCCAGCTTGATTACCGCGAGGCGTGGAACGGGCTTACGAGCACCGGCTATTGGTTTTTCGCCGTTGTTGGCCTGTGGGGGCTGTTGTATTTGTTCAACACGGCCACGTGGTACATTATCATACGGAGCGGAAACGGCGGCAAGGCTGGTGTCAGCTTCCTCTGGCTTTACAAGATTACCGTGTCGGGCTTCGCCCTCAATTACACAACCCCCTGCGGCCTTATGGGCGGCGAGCCTTACCGCATAATGTCGCTGTCGCCTAAGATTGGCACCGAGCGCGCCTCGTCGTCGGTCATCCTTTATGCCATGACCCATATCTTCAGCCATTTCATTTTCTGGCTTCTTTCCATCCTGATTTACCTGCTTACCGAGCGCATCAACTTCTTTGTCGGCATGCTGCTTGCAGCGGCAGGAGTTTTCAGCTCGCTTGGCGTGTGGTTTTTTCTGAAGGGCTATCGTAAAGGCATGGCTGTGAGGCTGATGAACATCGTGCGCCACATTCCCGGTCTGAAGAAGTGGGCGAGGGGATTTATCGAAAAGCACAAGGAGCAGCTTGACACTATCGACCGCCAGATAGCCGCGCTGCACAACCAGAACCCCAAGACATTCATTTCCGCCGTTTTGCTCGAGCTTGCGTGCCGCTTCTGTTCGGCATTCGAGATAATGTTCATCCTGTTCGTGCTTCCAGACGTTCATGCCACGTTCCTGCAAAGCGTGCTCATATTGGCGTTCACCAGCCTGTTTGCCAACCTCCTGTTTTTCCTTCCGTTGCAGCTCGGAGGCCGCGAGGGCGGCTTTGTCATGTCTACCGCCGGCCTTTCGCTGTCGGCAGGCGCAGGAATTTTCGTTGCATTGATAGTCCGCATACGCGAACTGATATGGACCGCCATAGGACTGCTGCTGATAAATCTTGAGAAGAAACGTGGCGGATAATGCAAGTGTAAACTAAATTTGCTTCCTTATGAATTTGCGGTTGGACAGTTTTGAACAGCAAATAGACCCGGTTATATTAAAGCGCGGACTTGATTATTTCAAGAAAGGGTGTGTGGTGGACATGGCCGACCTTGGAAACGGTGAGTATGAGTTCATCGTTGAAGGTACGGATGAATATGACGTAAGGCTGCGTGTATTGGACGGAGAAGTTACGGAGTATGACTGCAACTGCCCATACGACATGGGGTCGGTGTGCAAACATGTAGTTGCAGCCTTGTTTTATTTGCAGAAAGATTTGTTTGACGGCAGCCGTATGACAGCCGCCGGGAAAGGCGCGTCTACAGTGGAGAGGCGGATGTCGGAGTATCAACAGGCCAACCTGCTGCTTGATAAGTTGCCACATGAGGAGCTTAAAAAGTTTTTACACGATGCCTACTCCGTGAATAGGAAGTTGAGAAGTGCTTTTGTAGCCAAGTATATTTCATATTTGGAGCCGGCTTCGAAGAAAATCTATGACATGGAGGTCAAGGCGTTGTTGAATGCACATTCAGACAAGTCCGGATTCATAGGATATTATGAGGCATCCGGCCTTGGGCGTGACATCAGCGATATGCTGACGGATGCCACAGCCTGCAAAGCCAAGGGGGACAAGCTGAAAGCGTTGTACATCGCCGAAGCCGTGGCCGAAGGCATGGTGCAGGCCATTGATTATGCCGATGACAGCACCGGCAGCATAGGCAGTTGCATTTACAGCGCGTTGGATTTAGTGGCCTCCCTTGCCGGTGCAGATGCCGACGGCTTTTTGCATACGGAAATGTTCGAGTGGCTGCTCGACAATATAGAGCGAAAAACGATGTATGGCTGGGATTGGCATTGGCTGTTGGTGAACGCCGCCATCGATGCGGCGGAAACAGACAGTGAAGTGGAACGGATTAAGTCGGCCATAGGAGAGGCGAAACCGAAAGGTGACGGCTGGGACATGGAATTCTGTCACGTAACAGCTGCGACATCGCGCCTAATCACGAAGGCAAAGGGCGAAAAGGCGGCTTTGGAGTATATGGAAAATAACTTGGAAAATCCGGATTTCAGGAAGCAGCTGATAGAAAAAGCGTTGGACACGAATGATTACAGCAAGGCGGAACGGCTTGCCAACGACGGGGTGGAGAAAGACAATGTACGTTCTCCTGGGTTGGCCGATGACTGGCGCCGTTACCTGTTAAAGATATATAAGGCGGAGAACAGGACGGAAGATGTGATAAGGTTGGCGCGGTATTTCTTGTTGGTCGGCAATAGGATTGACGGGCGGTGGGAAGACAGTTACAAGTTACTGAAATCGCAAATACCCGGAAGCCGATGGCGTGAATACGTTGACGGCCTTATGGCAAGCATAAGTGAAGACAATCATAATTCCACTGCCTATGAACGCATCGAGTTCTTGTGCGTAATGGATGAACGGTGGGAAGAACTGCTTGGTGTGCTTGCCCAAAACAAATCTTTCAGCCGCGTGGAGCGTGTCGAAAAATACCTGGCAAAGGAGTATGCTGCCGAACTCGCATCCATGTATGAGGAACTGATACTTGATTATTTGGAATACAATGTAGGGCGTGCCCATTACCAGTATGTGTGCAGGTACATACGCAGGATTATTAAGTTAGGCTGTCGCCCGAAAGCGACTGCGCTTGTTGACAGGCTCAAGAAAACATACTCGAAACGCAGGGCGTTATTGGAAGAGCTTGACATGGTGTGACACCTTCGGAGTTTTGCCTCATCCATTCCTGTTGTCAATCTTATTTGGTTTGAATGATTTTTTTAATTGAGAATTATGATTACTTAAAATCTGCTTGTAAACAAGGCAAATCATAATTGTCAATTTTCAACTTTCCATACTCAATTTAAAAGGCGGCAAATAGGAAGGCAAAAGGTCATGTTTTACTGTGTAAAAGACCGTCTTTTATAGCCTGAAATGCGGCAAATGGCGCAGACTCTATATAAAAGTGGAAAAATAAGATTGTAAATCATCCGTCATCTGTCATATAACGCTGTAACGCTTTGGTTTACAATGTGTTGCGCTGTGACAGATGATTCTTTCCATCCGTCACGCCAGTCTGTCGCTTGGAACGCCGTGGCGGGTGCGACGGATGAGGCTCCACCATCTGTCACAATACATTGTGCAGAACATCGATGCGTTACGCTGCGGTATAACAGGTGACGGATGAAATGCGGAATTTTCGCGTAAGCTTATACAGCTTTACGGTTATGCCTCCGTGTGGGTTTGCTGATTTTATTATTACATGGTTCACGGCCTTGCAAATAGGCAATGTTTAACATGGTATTGCCTTGCCGGGAAGGCGCAAAACGTTAAACATTGCAAAGTGAACTATTATGGACTTGTTTTTCTCCCCCCCCCCTTAAATTTGCAAAATTGGGAACATCTTTTTTACGCTATGCTTATTTAAAAAGAAACTTAATACAACCTACTTGTTATCGTTAAATATTAGAATATATTGAATATGAAAAAAGCCGTTTTACTATTTGCTTCTTTATTGTGTGTTGTCGCATTTGCACAGAAGAAATCAACAATAATGATTCTTCCGAGTGACAACTGGTGTAACCAACGTTATTTCATGACACCATTCTCAAACCAAGGCACTACTGTGAAAGTACCTGATTACCAAAAGGCGTTTATGGAAGACACGGAACTTCCGCAAGTTATAAGCAAGGTCGGAGGCGTGCTGACAGAACTCGGATATAGCCTTAAAGATGCAGAGCAGGCCATAAAGGGAGTAAACGTAAGGACGGCAGAAGACAATGTTACTGCAAGCAAGACCTCTGGTGCTTCATTGTCAGAGACGCCTCTTGACGTGTTGAAGCGTAGGGTTAAGGCTGATGTTGTAATACAGATATGGTGGAAACTCAACCGTGACGGCAGCAAACATTCGGCATCGTTCACCCTTGAGGCTTTTGACGCTTATACAAACAGAGACCTCTGCAAAACATGTGGTAATTTTTGCTATCACCCAAAGTCAAGTTTCAAACTCAGTCACAAGTGGCATAAATCCGTAAATATGGGAATTGACATAACTTCCACAATCCGTATATCCCCTTAATTGATGCAATTGGACACAATAATCCCCGGGACGCGGTACAAGTTGTATGCGATTGCCTCCATGATGTGTTGTGCATGCGTCTTAGCCAATCCGACATATCTTGCAACACCTGCCCCGAACCACCTGTGCATCGAGCCGAACGTCCTTTCCACGGCATAGCGCAGCTTGCTTACGGCTTTGTTTACGGCCCTCTCCCGTTCCGTCAGCCTGTGGTTCTTCTGCGCCTTGTGCATGATGCGGCTTTTCAGTTTCATGCCGGAAAGCACTTTCCTGTTCTCCGATGAGTCGTAGCCTTTGTCGGCCATCACGGGGGTGCCCTGCTTCAATCCGGCTTTTCCTATTGGCGTTGCAAGGTGCTTTATGTCGCTCTCGTTGGCCGCGGTCGTCTCTTCGGCCATGACAAGGCCGTCCTGGTTGACGACGGTATGCCGCTTGTAACCGAAATGGCACTTGCCGCCTTTCTTGACCCAACGGGCTTCCGCGTCAACGCCGTGGCGTGGCTTCTCGACGAGCTTGGCGTTGGCAATGTCCGCAACATCGCCCTCGTGACGGTCTTCGACAACCTCATACTCCTTTTGCCCGCGCGGACGGCGGGGACTGTCTGTCACGCTGGCGTCCACTATCACACCGGAAGTGACCATCACGTGGCGGGCCTCAAGCTGGAGGTTAACCTCACGGAGCAAACTGTCATAGACATCTGACTTGACCAATGCGTTACGGAACCGGCACAGGGTCGTGCTGTCTGGAACGGCGTCGTCCATGCCAAGGCCGGCAAAGCGGCTGAAGGAAAGACGGTCGTTCACCTGCTCCTCTATCTCGCCATCGCTCAGGCCGTACCACACACGCATCAGCTCCATACGGAACAACACCATGCTGTCGTAGCACGGACGGCCGGTCCGGGAAAAGCCCTTGGCATAGGCCGGCTCTACCAGACGGCGCAGCGGACGCCAGTCTATCACTGCGTTTATATAGTTGAAAAACTCTGATTTCACCTTGCGGCGGTGCATTTGGAGGTCGCCAAAACTCAGTTGGGAGGTCTTTGCGCGTTTCATGTGTCAAAGATAATGATTCTTCTGCATTTATACAACTAATTACTTGATCTGTTTTGCAGAGGTCTCAAACAAGCGAATAGCAACGTCTACTGGTACAACAAAATCGTCAAACAGTCCAATACCCGTATTACTCGAAGAAGCCGTTAAGGATAATGTTAAGACGTTTGACAAACAGATGGACGCATGGTACGACGACCAGAATAAATACGGACGTGAGATAGTCTTGACTGTAAGATGTTGGGACAACTGGGAAAACGACTTGGAGACTGAATACAAGGGAAGTGAACTAACAGATTGCATTCAAGACTGGTTGCAGAAGAACACAGTGAATGGAGCCTTTAACTTAAGTGATGGTTCAGAGACGTTTGCACAGTTTGAGCAAGTGCGCATACCTTTATTCGGTAAAAACGGTAGGGCAATGGATGCCCGTGCGTTTGCCACAGAGTTAAGGAAATACTTGGAAAAATCACCATTCAACATAACGTCCAAGGTCATGGTGCGTGGCCTTGGTGAGGCAATAATTGTTTTAGGTGAGAAATAAACCTTTTATGATTATGTACAGATTATTGTTTTTTGCCTATATGTTGCTTGCAATGCCGTGTGTGAGCCATGCCGTCACCGAAGAAGGGCGAATATCCATCAATGCCGTAGTTCCAGACGAAGGTATACCCACAGAGGCGTGCCGCAACTTGGAGAACAAACTCACGAGGGCGCTTGTAGCTAACGGTTACGCAGACAATGGCTATGCAGAACGTTTTGTGCTAACGGCAAAGGTTGACATAACGTCAAAAGACATAGTTCCTACCATACCAGCCCGTGTGTCTCAAAAGATGGACGTTACATTCATGGTGGGTGACATTGTAGAAAACAAAGTCTATTCCACTTGTACCATATCGCTTGCAGGTATAGGGACAAATGAGACAAAAGCTTTTATCGCAGCATTCTCGAAAGTTAATCCGCAACAGCCTGACTTGCAATATATGCTGGCCGAGGCAAAGGCGAAGATTGTAGAGTTTTACAAAAACAACAGTGACGGGATTTTCCGCAACGCACAAACTTTGGCGTCGATGCAAAAGTACGACGAGGCAATATTCCGCCTAATGTCCGTCCCCAACGTCTATGCCGAGGGCTACAAGACGTGCCAAGACGCGGCTGTTGCTATCTACCAGCAAAAGATTGACAACGAAGCGGCGGCTCTTCTTGCCAAGGCTAAAAACATTTGGCTAAGCAGTCCTGACGCTTCAGGGGCGCAACAAGTAGCTTCCATTATAGGCAATATCAACCCGAAAGCAAGCAACTATGCCTCTGTTGAGGCTTTTCGCAAGCAAGTGGAAAGCAAACTGCAAGCCGGGGCTGAGCGAGAGTGGGCTTTCCAGATGAAACAATATGAGGACAATCAGGCCTTCAAACGCAGCATAGTTTCAGCCTGCCGTGACATCGGTGTGGCTTTTGGCAAGGGACAGCCTCGCACTATAGTGCGTAATATAGTTCGTGGCTGGTGGTAATCATGTTTGACTTTATAGAATAACTAATAAAAATACTAATTATGAAAACAATTAAAATCTTATTTTTGTGTTGTTGCCTTATTATGCCGGTACAGACAAATGCACAGTTGTTAAAGGGTATAATAACTGGCGTTACAGCTTATAAACAAGCCAAAAAAGCTAAGAAACAACAAAATGCCCCCCAAGGAATGGCTACTGGTTCTAAAACAGCTATGAACAATAACTCTTCAACAGAGGTCGTATTGACAGTGTCTGCTGACGGGTTAACGAAGGACGCAGCTGTTAAAACTGCTTTACGGAGTGCAATAGAACAAGCGTATGGGACATTTGTATCAGCAAACACAACTATCCTAAACGATGAGTTGGTAAGCGATGAAATCATTTCAGTAACATCTGGGAATATAAAAGATTATAATGAAATTGCAAGTAGCACTATGCCTGACGGCAGGTTTTTTGTTACATTACAAGCTACGGTGTCTGTATCTAAACTTATAAGTTATGCAAAAAGTAAAGGTGCAGAAACAGAGTTCGCAGGAAATGTTTTTGCCATGAATATGAAATTGCAAGAATTAAATAAACAAAATGAAATTAAGGCTTTAAATAATTTATTATTGCAAATTAAGGAAATGTATCCTTCTTGTTTCTCGTATGAGTTGGAACTATCAGAACCATCATTGTTAGAAAACAGAAATGATAGTTGCTTTTCCATGAGGTTGCCTACCGGCGGACATATTTTTGTGGAAAGGCCGTCAGCTATGGGATTGAAAGGTGCTCCATCTGAATATTGTTTTTTTGTCATGAATGTTAAAATAGTTCCCAATCAGTTAATGAACTCTTTAAAGAATTTTGTTATCAAGACACTTACCTCGTTGGCTTTAACAGAAGATGAATTTTCAACTTATAAAAAAAAACGGATATGAATATTATTCGTATTATTCGCCATTAATAAATGAAAACTTATTTTTCCGCTCTGTGGTTCAATCTTATTTAATAAATTCAGAGATTGCAAAGATTCTGCATGATTTTGAAATAGTTGATAACACTGGCACTATTTCAACACCAACTACTTGGAAAATAGACTTTATAGACAATAACAATCGAGGTCTTTTTATGATGTCCGGAACTGGTTTGTTAGATTTTTGTGGTAAATGGTCAAAACTTCAAATAGACAACCATGGGCAGTCTGGTTTTAGTCGTTTTAACGGGGTATTTTCACATTACCCAATAAATGGATATAAAGGAGATAATATTAATTTGGATTATATCTTCGGGCCTTATTTGGTCTCTTTTCCTGTTTTAATACGTAAAGATGAAATAGGTAAATATTCTAATTTTGAAATTAGAAAATCCACTAAAGACTAAAGATAATAATTAATTTACCATATCCGAATAAATACTTTTTAAGTATGATATATTTAAAAACATCTTATGCTTGTGACTTGTATAGCATAAAAGTAGAGACTCTAAACCAGGAACATGAAGATATTTCTTTCCTTGTTTGTGGAGATTTTTCACAAGAAACTAAATTCAGAGAACTGGCAGATGATGTACATAAAAGTATGATAAAATACTGGAAAGAGCATCAATTCAGATATGTTGGCAAGGAAAAATATTGGTATGTAACATTGGGCAAAAGTTCTCAGTTCCGCAAAATTCATATCATTAAAAACAAAACATTAATTGAAAACGAGGAAAATACTTATACTTGTAGATATAATTACTTTTTAAACCGAACTGATGCGCAAGGTTTACTTCAACATATTAAAGATGTATTTTTACGTCACGGAATAGAATTATGAAGCATACGCTTATTTTAGTATTGTTTTTATTTGCGATACAGAATACATTTGCCCAAAGCTACAACAGCGACAAGGTGGCAGTTACTAACTTCTTGATACGTATGTACAACGACGCTCCGTTTGAGGGTGTGCGCGTAGTTGACGATTATGAACAAGCCTACCTTGTTTCCGTGTTGGCTTTAGACAAGGCAAAATACAAGACCGACGCCATACTCAACCGTGTGGCGTCGGTAAAGGCCATGGCACAGGCTTCGCGCTATTTCAACGGCTCTAATATCACGCAAGACCTGATAATACACACTTCGGAGAAAGCTGACGGAAGCAATGACACGGAAATCATTGAGAACATCCGCGAAAATTCAGTTGGCTACGTGAAGCAGTTGGAACAGCTTACAAACTTCACTCGTGAAGACGGGCTGCAAGTGTTCATCTTTATAAAAGAGCTGGAAAACCTGAAGAATGACTATGAATAATGGGTTGTTTGTTGCCATCTGTTGGTGTATGGCTAACTGTATATAGCAAATCCATTTTGAGACCTTTGCCTTATCTCTGTATTGAGCAATCGTCATATATTGCTTTGTCTTTTGTCTTTTAATATGTGAAAAAGTGCAATTTTACGCATTAAAGCTGAATTTTAAAAATAAAATGCGTAATTTTGTCAGCTAAATGAACACTACTGAACTGCAAAAGGTAAAGCAACGGTATGGCATAGTGGGCAACTGCCTCGGGCTGAACCGTGCAATCGACGTGGCCATGCAGGTTGCGCCGACAGACTTGTCGGTGCTCGTCGTGGGCGAGAGCGGTGTGGGCAAGGAGATTGTTCCGCGCATAATACACGACAATTCGCCGCGCCGTCGCGAGAAGTATTTTGCCGTCAACTGCGGTTCGATACCCGAGGGGACGATAGATAGCGAGCTGTTCGGTCACGAGAAGGGGTCGTTCACCGGCGCGATAGGGGAGAGTGAGGGCTACTTCGGCGTGGCCGACAAGGGTACCATCTTCCTCGACGAGGTGGGCGAGCTGCCT
>ULWO01018363.1_pt1 | contig 20852 bp, 12 predicted proteins | sample 1960421 | NCBI WGS metagenome assembly ULWO01 (sample SAMEA4835814, study PRJEB28245) | human gut metagenome | biome: gut microbiome; material: fecal sample | place: Denmark | collected 2008 | reverse complement strand
ATTTTTTAACTAGTCCATTTTTATTGGACACTAATGGTACAAAAAATAAAAACGTTTGTACAAATTTTCAGCGACTTCTGAAAGCGTTTTTCTCTGGGTACCGATAATTTTAGTAGTTTTGCCCTGATGAATCATTAAATATATGCATGTATGAAAGAAATAAATGTATCGGAACTGAAAGATAACATGTTCGACGCTATCAGTAAGGAATGGATGCTGGTAACGGCCGGAACACAGGAAAAGTTTAACATGATGACGGCAAGCTGGGGCGGAACCGGTGTTTTGTGGGCAAAGCCTGTAGCCTTTATTTTCATCCGTCCCGAGCGTTATACCTACCAGTTTATTGAAGAGGGAGAAACGCTTACTCTGTCTTTCTTAGGCGAAGAGCATAAAGATATACATAAAATCTGCGGTTCCAAGTCGGGACGCGACATCGACAAGGTAGCGGCTACCGGACTGAAGCCTTTTGCCACTCCCGGAGGAAACATTGCCTACGAGCAGGCACGTATGGTACTGGAATGCAGAAAACTGTATGCCGATATGATAAAGCCCGAGCAGTTTATCGATGCCTCACTGGTAAGCCGCTGGTACGGTGAAGGACATGGCGGATTCCATAAAATGTATGTCGTAGAGATAGAACATGTATGGGTGAAAGAGTGAGCATAATGCTCGTCAGAATTCCATGATAAACTCATCCAGCGAATCGTTTTCGTCCATACCCATCTTGTCGTGTTTGAGGCGGTTTTTCCGTTTCTTCAAGGCGACCTTGCTGGTGTCGAGCAGGTAAAGCATGTTGCTGTTTGAGATACCGATTTTGATAAGGCAGCAAAGCGAGATGTCCGCCTTTGTCAGTGTCGGGAATTTTTTCCAAAGCCGGTCGGTAAAGTTGTTGTAGCAGATGTTTATAACTTCCGCCAGATTGTCCTGTTCCTCGTCGGAGAGCACTACCGACCGGCTTTGTATTTTATCCTGCTGGCTCATTTTATTGAGCTGTTCCATTTTTCTGATGATTTCGCTGTGGCGCAGGATTTCCTTTCTCATGGCAGCCTCCTTTGAAGAGTATTCGCTCCTCATCTTTTCCCTTTGTGAAAGTTCTTTGTCCAGAGCTGTTTCCTTTTCGATAATTTTTTCCTGTGCAGCATGCAGGTCGATGGTTTTTTCTTGCAGTTGCAGCCTCATTTCCTTCATCAGGTCGTCTTTTGATCGCATCTGTTCTGCCAGTTTACGCTTCTCTTCCCTGCGTTTATAGAAGAATATGACAGCTACGGTCAGTACCGCCATGCAGATGGCTATCAGTGATATATACAGTCTTTGCCGTTTGATTTTCAGCAGCTTGTTTTCACTCTGAATCAAGGAGTAGTCGTATTTGTGCTGGAGGTTTACTACTTTAGACTCCAGCCTTTTTTGATAGATGGTATCCAGCAGTTCGGCATACCGCTTGCTGTATTCCAGCGCTTTGGGAAGATTTTTTATTTTTTCTTCGTATATACTCCAGTTTAAATAATGAGTCGCTTTGAAATATGGATCATAATCTCTCGTATCTTTGCTTAAATAGAAGTGTGCCGAATCGTATTGGTTCATCTCCAGCAAGATTTCTCCCTTGTTATTCCATAACGGATATAGCTCGGTGGAATCCTTTGCGAGCGATAAACTGCGGTTTACCAGTTCCAGTGCCCGTTTGTAATCTTTTTTTTCTCTTGCCGTTAAAGATAAACAATTTAATAGGTAGTTATAATATGTCATTTTTGAAGATGTAGATAATTTTAATCCCATATTAAACAGACTGTCTGCGCAATCATATTTTCCTGTTAACAGACAGCACCATCCCCATTGTCCATATAAATCAATTTGTTTTAAGGTATCTTTCAGTAAAATAGCATATTTATTTGCCATTTGATATTTTTCGATTCCTTTATTCTCGGCATCTTCATCGCTTAGTAAATTAGCCCAGTGTAAATTGAGCAGGAACTTGAATTGATTGTTTTCTATATTCCGGCTTGCTATATTCGCCTGCTGGAAATACGAGAGTGCTTTTTCCTTTTCATCCGAATCCCTGTAATACTGTGCCAAATAGAAAAGTGTCCATGCCTTGTGCAGGGAGTCGCTGCTTGTCCGGTAGTATGCTTCCGCTATCCGGAGTAGTGAATCGCTTTTCACCGGAATGTAGTTTTTATATTGTGCCTGTGTGAATAGCAGTGCATGGAGTGCCTGTTCCTCTTTACGTAATTGCGAAATGGATGGCATGTGTTGTAGTATCTTCCAGGCACTGTCGGGTCTTTCATACATCAGTTGCTCAATCTGCAACAGTGAAGCATTTATCTGGTGTGTCCTTTTCTGGTAAATGCCGAGTGAAAGGGCGGCTGCGGTTGCTGCTATGGTGACAATGATGATGAGTGTTTTATTTTTCATACAGAATGTTTGTAAGACTATTACAAATATAAATAATTTGATTGTTTTATCGGTGAATTGCTAATAGATTATTCGGGGGATAATAGTGGGATAAACTGCCTGCTGTTTTATTATGTCTACCTTTTTTCTTTATTAATTTTTATATTCCATTTATTATCAATGTGTTATGATTTTGTATATGTCTACCTTGTGTCACCCTCTTTTCTTTGTATGGTGCTTGAATCTGCTGTACCTTTGTAATAGCGAAAATCAATAATTTAATGTTTATGAAAAAGATATTTTTATTGTTTATGGGTTTAGTTCTTTTTTCAGACTATGCTTTTGCAGATAAAAACATAGAATTGAAAACCAATGAATCTCCAGTTTCTGTTTCTCAAAATCAGATTCCTATTAATGCGACACAATCTTCTACGGCTATTGATATTTTATTTTTGAAAGGGGCTGTATATAAGGTTATCGTTACTGGTGCAGAGGGTATAGTCTATCAAAATGAGATTACAGTTAAGACATTCGATACTGTAATAATAGATATATCCCAATATAAATCGGGGAATTATAATATTTATTTCTATGATAAAGAGGGAAATGAAATTACCGGAGATTTTGTATTGTGATTGTTTATTGTTAATTGTTATCTTAAATATAATTATTTATGAAAAGATTATTTTTTTTTGATAGTTAGTTGTTTATTCTTTTTTGCTTGTTCAAATGAAAAAGATTCTGTTTTGGAACCAAAAGTGGATGATTTATCTGTTGTTGAAGAACTGAATACTTTGAGTGAATTTAATGATTCTATTTTAAAAATTAAGCCTGAAAGTAGAGGTATTTGGGGACGGTTTATTGCTATAATAAGTGCAGATGCCATTGGTGCTTATACAGGTTTTAAAGCTTCTGTTGGGGCTGCAGCTCTAATAACAGCTATGACTGGGGGAGTAGCTGGACCTGTCACGGGGGCTGCTGTATTGACTTCTACAGGGGTTATATCTGCTGGAGCTTCATATTCTGCATATTGTGGATGTTCAATGGTTATGCCTTATTTAGATGTATTAGAATCTTATAAAGAAACTGTTATAATAAATTCTTCTGTGATGAAGAATGATGACATCCAACCGTTAGAAAGGATATTAAATGAAGATGAATGTCATACTATTTCATTATTACATGATTCTATAGTTGGCATAGCTTTAAATGCTTCAACAAATTATTCCTCTAGAGGTGTTTATGATCCAATAGATGATTTAGGTACTGATGTTAAGCATATTGATAATTATAATAGCTATGGAATTCCTTTAATAACTGATAACATACAGTTAGATTTAATCAATCAAATAGATAGTACTTTAATAGATTTATATCGAAGTAATGATTATGAAAAGGTATTAAGTAATTTTGTAGAAAAAGGCATTGTTTCAATAGATAGTGAGAGAATAATGGATTTATTCTTTCAAGCTGTAAATGGATATGTTGTTAATGAACAGGATTTAGAGGTTATATTGTATGAATATAGAAAGGTTGTGTCTGATTCACCTAATTTAACTTTAGAAGATAAAAACTCCTTATTAATAGCATTTGCTATTATGCAAAGTAGTTTTAATTATTGGCAAACTAAAATTTAAAAGTGAAAAATTAAAATATGAAATTATAGATCTAAGATTAGATAGTTTAAATATATAATTCTTTATATATATTGTTTTTTAATTTGATTTTTATTAACTTACTTGCCATGTTAAAATTAGTCATTATGCAAAGCAGTAACACGTATTTCAAAATCAGGATGGTATGTTCCTTATTATTAGGTCTGGCTGTTGTTTATGGACTTGTGGAAAGTATTGAAAAAAATGCTTTGTGGCTTGCTCTTCTTATGGGGCTATTTATGATTTCTATTCTTTTCGATTTGTTGGTACTATATAAGAAGAAGGCAGCTTGTCCCGATAAAGGGAAGTATCTTTATTTGGATGCCGGAGCCATGTGTGTATGGTGGATTTTATTTTTTGCAGTAGATGGATATTTCTCGTTGGGAGTTGTATGTGCATTGGTAACAATCACGTTGGTTAACGATGTATTATATCATCTGTATTCCCGTTGATAGTATCTCTTTTACCTTTTCAATAAGCATTCCCTGTGTTGCCGGAGTATCATTTTCTGGCAGCACAGGGAATCATAATATGCAGGTAGAGGGTATTATTTCCCCCTTACTATCTTCTTTATATCGTTCAGCTTGTTCAGCGCCTCCAGCGGAGTCAGGTTGTTTACGTCCAGATTCAGTATTTCGTCACGTATCTGGCACAGTACAGGGTCGTCGAGCTGGAAGAAACTCAGCTGTACTCCGTCCTGATGAACTGTTTTAGGTTCTACCTTATGATGCGATGACATGCCTTCCTGTCGGTTTTCTTTTTCCAGCTGGTGCAGAATCTCGTCGGCACGCTTCACGATGGTCTTGGGCATACCTGCCATCTTTGCTACGTGAATACCGAACGAGTGTTCGCTTCCTCCACGTTCCAGCTTGCGCAGGAAGATGACCTTGTTGTCTACTTCCTTCACCGAAACGTTGTAATTCTTGATACGCGGGAAGCTCTCTTCCATATCGTTCAGCTCGTGATAATGTGTGGCAAAGAGCGTACGGGCACGGGCGCGCTTGTGCTCGTGTATATGTTCTACGATAGCCCAGGCGATGGAAATACCGTCGTAAGTAGATGTACCGCGTCCCAGCTCGTCGAACAATACCAGACTGCGTGGCGAAAGGTTGTTCAGGATATCTGCCGCCTCGTTCATTTCTACCATGAAGGTTGATTCGCCCACCGAGATATTGTCGCTGGCTCCCACACGGGTAAAAATCTTATCCACCAGTCCGATGTGTGCACTTTCGGCAGGAACAAAGCAACCTATCTGCGCCATGAGGGTGATAAGTGCCGTCTGTCGGAGCAAGGCAGACTTACCTGCCATGTTCGGTCCGGTGATGATAATGATCTGCTGCGTTTCCGTATCGAGATACACATCGTTGGCAATGTATTTCTCTCCTGCCGGAAGCTGTTTCTCGATGACCGGGTGACGTCCTTGCTTGATGTCGAGGATATCGTCGTCGGCTACCACCGGACGGATATATTTGTTGGCCCGGGCTGCATTGGCAAACGACAGCAGGCAGTCCAGACGGGCTATCTGTGTCGCATTGATCTGGATGGCAGGGATAAACTCGGCAAGCTCTGCCACCAGTTCGTTGTACAGACGGGTTTCCAGAATCAGAATCTTGTCTTCCGCTCCCAAAATCTTCTCTTCGTACTCCTTCAGTTCCTGCGTGATGTATCGTTCCGCGTTGACCAGTGTCTGCTTGCGTATCCAGTCGGCTGGAACCTTGTCCTTATGTGTATTTCTTACCTCGATGTAATAGCCGAACACGTTGTTGTAGGCTATTTTCAGGCTGGGGATGCCCGTCAGCTCACTTTCGCGCTGCTGTACTTGCAGCAGGTAATCCTTGCCCGAGTAAGCAATGTGGCGCAGTTCGTCCAGCTCCTGATTGACTCCGTCGGCAATTACTCCTCCCTTGTTGACCAGCAGCGGGGGATCGTTGTTTATTTCCTTGGCAATCTTGTCGCGGATGGAAGCACAGAGATTCAGCTGCTCACCTATCTTCCGCAGGCTTTCGTTGTCGGCATTCAGACAGGCATTCTTGATAGGTTCTATCGCCTGCAGGGCTACTTTCAGCTGAACGACTTCACGCGGAGAGATACGTCCTACGGCTGCTTTCGAAACGATACGCTCCAGGTCGCCTATCAGATGCAACTTCTCTTCGATAAAATCCTTGAAATCCGGTTCGCGGAAGAAATATTCCACTACGTCCAGTCGTTCGTTGATGGGCTTCACGTCTTTCAGCGGGAAGACAATCCACCGCTTCAGCAGACGGGCTCCCATCGGGCTGATGGTATGGTCGATGACATCGAGCAGGCTGGTTCCGCCTTCATTCATGCTGCCTATCAGCTCCAGGCTGCGTATCGTGAACTTGTCGAGGCGTACATATTTATCCTCTTCGATACGTGCCAGCGAAGTGATGTGCCCGATCTGGTAATGCTGCGTCATATCCAGATATTGCAGAATGGCTCCGGAAGCAATGATACCATTCTTCAGATGTTCCACTCCGAAACCTTTCAGGTTCTTGGTTTCGAAATGTTTCAGCAGCTTTTCGCGGGCAGACGCTTCGGTAAACACCCAGTCGTCCAGCTCGAAGGTAAAGAACTTACTACCGAAATTACCTTCGAACATCGGTTTCTTTCCCCGTTCGAACAAGACTTCTTTCGGGGCAAAATTATTCAGTAACTTGTCGATATAGTCGAAAGGCCCTTCGGCGGTAAGAAATTCTCCCGTCGAAATATCCAGGAAAGCGACGCCGCAAGCTGTCTTGCCGAAATGTACGGCAGCCAGGAAGTTGTTCTCCTTATAAGATAATACATTGTCGCTGATGGCAACACCCGGCGTAACCAGTTCGGTGATGCCTCTTTTTACCAGCTTCTTTGTGGTTTTCGGGTCTTCCAGCTGGTCGCAGATAGCTACACGTCGTCCTGCCCGAATCAGTTTCGGCAGGTACGTATCGAGCGCATGGTGCGGAAATCCCGCCATCTCCACCGTCTTACCCTGTCCGTTGGCACGTTTGGTCAGCGTGATTCCCAGAATTTCGGAAGCTGTTACGGCATCTTCCGAATACGTTTCATAAAAGTCGCCACACCTGAAGAGCATGATTGCATCGGGATGTTTCGCCTTTAAGTCGAAATACTGCTTCATCATGGGGGTTAATACCACGTCATTGTCCTTAGCCACGGTTATTCCTTTCTTTTTAAGATTACATTTTAAAGTCAGCAAAGATACGCTAAAAGCGTGAATACTTGATATAGGAAAATGGAAAATTCTTTTTTCGGTGGTTCAAACCTGTGGTACTTGTAATCTCTTTTTAATAAAGTTTACATCTTTTGCAATGTTTTTAGAACCGTAACGTCATTTCTCTGTCGTTTGTTTGTAATGAGGGTCAGGTACTTTTGCAACAGTTTTTAATAGAATTGTTTATGAGGTATTTAGCTTTAACTGGAATCATGTGCTTATTGCCTTTTTCGGCATCAGCCAATTTATTAAAAGGAAAAGTAATAGACCAAAGTACGAAGGAGGCTTTAATAGGGGTATCTGTGTCTGTAAAGGGTAATCCGGGTATTGGTACTATTACAGATGTTGATGGTAATTTTTCTCTGGATGTTAATGCTGCGAAAGCAACACTGGAGCTGACTTATGTGGGGTATGTGACAAAAGAAATCAGCTTGTCGGAAGATAAACAAGGGATGGTTGTCGAAATGAATGAAGACAATTTCAAATTGGATGAAGTGGTGGTGACCGGACAAGGTGCTGAAATCAAAAAGAGACGTTTGTCATCGAATGTTTCGACTGTAAGTGAGAAGGATTTGGTAAAAATGCCACAAGGGCGTATTGATCAGATGCTACAAAATGCACTTCCGAATGTACAGATTAATTTGTCGAATGGACAACCGGGTACGACTTCTTTAATTAAGGCTCGTGGTCTTTCTTCTGCTTTTTCAAATTCTACTCCTGTTATTTATGTTGATGGAGTACGTGTGGATAACATGAATACAGGAGCGACATTAAATAATTCTTTGAGTGGAAATGCTGCTGCTACAGGTTCTATTGGAGATATTCCAATGGAAAATATAGAACGTATAGAATATGTGACCGGAGGTGCTGCTACTACATTATACGGTTCGGATGCAGCAAACGGAGTGATACAGATATTCACTAAAAAAGGAGGTGAAGGACGTTTTAATGCTTCTGTAGAGGCTGAGTTGGGAGCAGATGTTGCATCTTCTCAGTTTTATCATTTTAAGCGTACGAAAGAATTGTTGCATCAGACTGGTTTCTCACAGAAATATCGTGTAGCTTTCGATGGTGGAAATGAAAAATATGGTTATAGCTTAGGCGCGAGCATGAGCAACAGTACCGGAACTTTGATACATAACGGGAATGAAGATAAGAAGTACGATTTGCGTTTCGGTTCTCGTCTGAAAATTAATAAAGCGTTAGAGTATCAGAACTCATTTGGTATGGTAGTGGAAGACTTCCGCCGTAGCCGTAATGGTAATCAGGGAGGATATACGGGATTGTGGTTTACGGAAGGTTCTGCTGCTGCTAATTTTGATTATGTAGATGAAAGCGGAAATACCGTTAGTTACAATCCGGATATTGATGCTGCAAGCGATTATGAATTTGCCCAGATGAAGGCTTTTGTCGATAAAGCTGAAGCTTTGCAGAATAATAAAGAATCTGTGCGTCGTTTTCAGACATCACAGTCACTTTCATTTAAACCTCTTCAAAATCTTATATTTAAAGGAACTTTTGGATTGGACTATCGTTTGAATACGAATAAGAATATTACGACAAACGAGTATTTGATTCATACTCAGCAAAAGCCAGAAGGAACTTCGGATGCAGGTAGTATCAATAACTTCGACCGTAACTATTTAGGGCTTACCATTGAATTGAACGGACAATATAATTATCATTTCCGTGATATTCTGAGTCTGGTTACAACTGCTGGTTTCCAGTATTTCAGCACTTATGATCATCAGTCTGTATACAATGGAACGAATGTTAGGGATGGTGCGCTGATAATGACAGGAGCTGGTACACAGAGTGCCGATGAATGGTTGAGTTATTTATATAACTATGGTGTATTTGTACAAGAGAACATTGGTATCAAAGATAAATATTATTTGGACTTAGGTTTGCGTGCAGACTATAATACTGCATTCGGTGATAATGTAGGTTGGCAATATTATCCTAAAATTGGATTATCTTATCAGTTGTCGGATGAAGCGTTTATGAAATCCATTGTAAACAGTGGTATGCTGAATTCCTTCAGACTATTTGCTAATTATGGTATTGCGGGTAGTTATCCACCTGCTTTTGAGTATCAGAAAACAATTGCTGTAAATTCGTTTTTAGGTCAGCAGGCAGCTTCGTTTGGTAAATATGGTAATCCGGATTTGGGACCGGAAAAGAAACATTCGTACGAAGTAGGCTTTAATACTGTATTGTTTAATCATTTTTTGAATGTTGGATTAACTTATTATTATGCTCGTACCAAAGATGCACTCTTTAGTGTTCCTTCGCTGCCTTCTTCCGGACAGTCTGCAAGCTATCTGGCAAATGTGGGTGAAATTGAAAATAAAGGTATTGAGTTGACGGTAGGTATGCAACTGGTCAATACGAAAGATTGGAATGTGCGTCTGAATGCGTCGGCTAATACAAATCACAATGTCGTTTTGAGTACGGGTGGAACAGTTCCTTTTGCAATCGGTGGATTCTCTTCACGTACGGTACAGACCGTAGTGGAAGAAGGAAAGCCTGTCGGTTTTATTCGTGGTTCAAAGGCTGTTTTAAATGAAGACGGTTCACTGAAAGAAGTTTTGGAATTACAAGATTTAGGAACAACGATACCTACTCTATATGGAAATTTCTCATTGAATGTCGATTATAAAAATCTTTCATTCTTTGTAAGTGGTGATTATCAGGCAGGGTCGTACGTACATTCTTTCGACCGCCAGTTTCGTTTCGCAAAAGGTTTAAAGGATCCTAGTATACCAGATAAAGCACTTGAAGGAACAACACAAGGTGCTGCATGGTTGAATTTTACAAACTTCTTTGTTGAAAAAGCTGATTATTTAAAGATTAGAAACATTGGAGCTTATTATACAATTAAGCCGAAGAGGTATCTGAAGGAAATCTGTTTTGGTTTCAATGTATATAATCCATTCTCTTTTACGGCAGCTTCTGTCGATCCTGAAGCATTGTTGTCGGGTGCTCGTTCTCAAGGAGCCGTAGCTACCGGAGGATTGAACTATTCTTCCTATTCTACTCCTCGTCAATATATAGGATCAGTTAAAGTTAATTTCTAAATAATAAAAGGCATATGAAAGCAATCAATTATATATTTTTGTCAGTTGCAACGTGTTTTACACTTAATTCTTGTGAGTTATTGCAGCCTGATGATATTATCAATCCGAATGTCGATGAAAATACGTTTTTAAATTCGGCAAATGCCATGCAGGCTTGGGTAAATGGAGCGAATAGTTCTTTTGCTGAGTCGATAGGTTCTTATTGTGAACTGATGGAAATTATGTCGGATAACTATTTCAATAATTATTCCCAGAGTAGTAAGGTATTCGATATACCGAAGATTCTGTATACAGACCTTGATGTTACAAATCTTCAGCGGTATATAGGTACCATGCGTGAGTCTGCAGATTATGGCATCAATGTCGTGGCACCTGTTGATGCCAAAACAACGAAAAGCGATTTGTTTAATCTGTACTACATTAAGGCTTATGCATATATTCTTGCGGGTGAATATTTTCGTGCCTTACCCGATACCGATGGAGGGGATGTCAAGACATGGGATGAGCAACTGAAAACGGCTGTTGAGGTTTTAGACAAGGCTTTGGAGTATGTAGAAACAGATGAAGACAAAGCTTTTATCCATACCTTGAAAGCACGTGTTTATTATCGCTTGGGCGATAAACAAAATGCTGTGAATGAATCTCAAACAGCCTTGTCCTTTTCTGGTGATTTTGTGAAACAAGTACAGTTTGATGGGGTAAACGACGTACTGAATTCCATTCAGACTGCTACATGGGGAACCTGGTTCCAGCCGTTACCGAGATTGGATTTCTTGGATCCTAAGTATTTTAAGCTAACCAGTACGGAAGAACGTCCTATTAATATAGGAAAGGCTGAAGAAGATTACCTTATTTTGGCAGAAGCAGCTTTATCCGATAACGATATTGATGGAGCTAAAGGTTATATGAAGCAATTGCTTACTTTGGTTAAATCTCGTCCTATTCAAACAGATTTGAATGATCAGCTGGAGGGAAGATTTAATGGGGGGTATAAACATTATCCCAACAGTTCGGAATATGTTGTGGCGGCTTCTGAAGGTGAAGAATATCGTAGCGGATTGGTTTTAGACCGTCAGGCTCCTCATTTAATCAGCGTTCCGTATATTTCTGGAACATCTGTTTCTGAAGAGATGATCAATAAAACCAGTGGAGTAGATGAAACCTTAGAGTTATTATATTTAATGCGTCAGGAAATCTTCTTTGCTGAGGGAAGAAGAGTGGCCGATTTAGGTATTAAATTACCTGTTTGTGAGGTTGAGGCCGCTAATACGCCGTCGGCTCAACCGTATATGGAGGCTCTTATTCCTTCGTTTATTCCATTGAATCAGGGTATGGATGACTTTACAATGGATGAAACGACTAAAAAGGTAACCATCCGTTATAATATGAATAAGATAATTGTTGAAAATAAATCATCTGAATATGTTGTGCCGTTCTTTAATTAATCGATTGAACTATAGATTGTTTGCTGTCATTCTATTCTGTTTGGGATGGCTGTCGGATGCTGTTGCTGATAATTCGAAATATGTCATACTGATAACGATTGACGGAATGCATGCAGGGATGGTAACTGATCCGGAAATGCCTTCTCCTTATTTAAAAATGATGAAACGTGAAGGTCTTTTTGTGGATAAGGTAAAGGGAGTACCTCCTACAGCTACTTATCCGTCACATACTAGTATTGTGACGGGAGCCCTTCCTGTTCATCATCGTATCTTTTATAATTCTCCGTTTGTCTTCAATAAAGATTCTGTGGTAAGCTATTGGTATGCGGATAGTATAAAGGCTCCAACTATCTGGCAGGCTGCTAAGGAATCTGGATTGACTACAGCTTCTTTGTTTTGGCCTGTATCGACTAAATCACGTTGGATTGATTATAACATTCCGGAATATTGGTCAGTGAAACGTGTAGCCAACCAGTTGGATTTTATTAAGCCTGTTTGTACTCCGTCAGGTATATTGGATGAACTTGAACAAAATGCAGTTGGACGGTTAGACCATTTGACTTTTGGAGCTGGATCCATTAACCGTGATGCCCGTACAGCATATATGGCTAATTATATCATGAATAAATATCATCCTAATCTGATGACAATTCATTTAATTACGACAGATTATGCCCAGCATGCTACAGGTATGCAATCGGAACGCACTCGGATGGCTGTTGCGAGTGTGGACCATGCAATCGGTTTAATTGTAGAAAATTTGAAACAGACCCATCGGATGGATAGTACAACAGTTATTGTGTGTGGTGATCATGGTTTTTCTGATATAAGTCAGGCTATTGCTCCGAATGTCTGGCTTACTCGTGCGGGATTGTTAAGTGAAAAGCCAGGAGGCGACTGGAAAGCTTGCTTCCATGGAAATGGTTCGGTGATGTTTTTATACCTTCGTGACTCTAATGATAAAGAAACTCTTCAAAAGGTTGAATGCATTATACAAAATCTTCCCGTCGAAACACGTCGTTTGTTTCGGGTTGTATCTCAAGAAGAATTGACAGCTATGGGGGGAGATCCTAAAGTGGCTTTAGCATTAGAGCCGATTGCTGGAATCAGTGTCTCTACAAACCGTACGGGCGCCGATGTTCTTGTAAAGAAAGGTGGTTCTCATGGTTATTTCTCAGGGATTGATCCGACCTGTTTCATGGTATATGGCTGTAATGTTCCAGATAAAGGAAAAGAGTTGCAGACTATGAAACAGATAGACATAGCTCCTTATGTTATGCATTTGTTGGGTGTAGATTATAAATTTGTGGATGGAAAGCTTCCTCAAGAATTATTCTGATTGAATGTAAGTTCTTTTGAAAAGAAATAATAATAAAATTGATTGTGATATTTTTATAGAAGGGTATATATTCCGATTGGAATGTTTACCCTTTAGTTTTTATCATAGAAAAAGCCCCGAAAGAGTTATCTTTCAGGGCTTTTCTGTAGAGTTTCCGTTGGACTACCAAGATTCGAACTTGGACAAACAGAACCAAAACCTGTTGTGCTGCCATTACACCATAGTCCAAACTTTATTTGTTTTCCTCGGAAAACGTTGCAAAGATAAATGTTTTCGTCAATATAATCCAAATAATTTTTCACTTTTTTTTCTCTTCATGCTTTAATCGCTATCTTTGCGGAAACCAAAAATATAGATTCATGAAGAAATTGTTAGTAACGCTTGCTTTGGGAGCAAGTTCTTTCTCAGCCTTTGCGGTGACACCGCTCTGGTTGCGTGATGTGACTATTTCTCCCGATGGTAAAGAGATTGCCTTTTGTTACAAGGGGGATATTTATAAAGTGAAGACTTCGGGAGGGGAAGCTGTACGGCTGACTACTCAGGAGTCGTATGAATCGAATCCGGTATGGTCGCCCGACGGTAAGCAGATTGCTTTTGCCAGCGATCGCTTTGGTAATTTCGATTTATTTGTAATGCCTGCCGAAGGAGGTGCGGCCAAGCGTCTGACTACTCACTCTGCTTCGGAAATTCCTTCAGCCTTTACTCCTGATGGGAAATATGTTGTTTTCTCTGCTTCCATTCAGGATCCAGCTTCGAGCGCACTTTTCCCTAAATTGGCAATGACCGAGGTTTATAAGGTACCGGTAGACGGCGGACGTACACAGCAGATGTTAGGAACGCCGGCTGAGATGATCAGCTATGCTCCGTCGGGTGATTTCTTCCTGTATCAGGATCAGAAAGGGGTGGAAAACGAGTGGCGTAAGCATCACACTTCGTCCATTACCCGCGATGTATGGAGATACGATGTAAAGACGGGAAAACATACCAATCTGACGGCCAGACCGGGCGAAGACCGTAACCCGATCGTAAGCCCCGACGGCAAGCAGGTTTACTTCCTGAGCGAACGCAACGGTGGCTCATTCAATGTCTATTCTTTTCCGATCGATGATCCGAAGAATGTACAGCCGGTTACGTCATTCAAGACGAATCCGGTCAGATTCCTTTCGATGGGAGCCGACGGTACGCTCTGTTATACCTACGATGGCGAGATTTATACGCAGTCGGTTGGTGGTAAGCCACAGAAAGTAGCTATCTCGCTGGTACGCGATGATGAGGAACTCCCTGTTTCCTATACCTTTACACGAGGAGCTTCGGAGGCTGTCGTTTCTCCCGATGGCAAGCAGGTTGCCTTTATCGTACGTGGAGAAGTGTTCGTGACTTCTGTAGAGTATGGAACAACCAAACAGATTACACATACTCCTGAAGCAGAACGGGGCATTTCATTTGGTGCCGACAACCGTTCTCTGGTTTATTCTAGTGAGAGAGGGGGCAAGCGCGATTTGTATATTGCCAAAATCAGCCGGAAGGAAGACCTGAACTTCCCGAATGCTACTCTGATAGAAGAGGAACCATTGGTACCTTCTAAAACGTTGGAACGTGATTATCCGCAGTTTTCTCCCGATGGAAAGGAAGTGGCTTTCATCGAAGACCGCAACCGTCTGATGGTGGTCAATCTGGCTACCAAGCAGATTCGTCAGGTAACGGATGGTTCTACCTGGTATACGCGCTCGGGAGGATTTGATTACTCCTGGTCGCCCGACGGCAAGTGGTTTACGCTTGTGTTTATCGGCAACAAGCACGATCCGTATTCGGATATAGGTTTGGTCAGTGCCGACGGAAAGGGACAGATTATTAACCTGACGAACAGTGGTTATATCAGTGACTCTCCGCGCTGGGTGATGGATGGAAATGCCATCTTGTTCATTACCGAGCGTTACGGTATGCGTAATCATGCTTCATGGGGTTCGCTGAACGATGTGATGATTGCTTTCCTCAATCAGGATGCATACGATAAGTTCCGCCTGAGCAAGGAGGATTACGAATTGCAGAAGGAACTGGAAAAGGAGCAGGAAAAAGCTGCTAAGAAAGATGATAAGGCTTCCAAGAAAGACAAAAAATCGGACGATAAGGATGCCAAGGACGAAAAGAAGGTGAAGGATATTGTGGTAGAAACGGAAGGAATCGAAGACCGTATCATCCGTCTGACTCCGAATTCTTCTGACTTAGCTTCGGCCATTATCTCGAAAGACGGTGAGAAACTGTATTACCTGTCGGCTTTCGAAGGTGGATACGATTTGTGGAAGATGGATCTCCGCAAACACGACACCAAGCTGTTGCATAAGATGGATGCAAAATGGGCGAATATGGAAATGGATAAAGAGGGTAAGAACTTCTTTATTCTGGGCGGAGGTACCATGCAGAAAATGGATGCTTCGTCGGAAAGCCTGAAGCCGATCACTTATACTGCCAGCATGAAACTGTTGCCTTCCGAAGAACGTGAATACATGTTCGATAATATGTACCGTGAGGAAAAGGCTCGTTTCTATAATGAAAAGATGCACGGAGTAGACTGGGATGCCATGACTGCTACTTACCGGAAGTTCCTGCCGCATATCAACAATAACTACGATTATGCCGAGATGCTGAGTGAACTGCTGGGTGAACTGAATGTTTCTCATACCGGCGGACGTTTCTATCCGGATCTGAAAACAGAGTCGACTGCCGAGCTGGGCGTATTGTACGACTGGGATTATACGGGCGACGGCTTGCGTATTGCCGAGGTGGTAGAGAAAGGTCCGTTCGACCGTAAGACTACCCGTGTCAAAGTCGGAACTATTATTGAAAAGATCGACGGCGAAGCGATCAAGGCTGATGAAGATTATGCTGCGCTGCTGAACGGCAAGACAGGCAAGAAAGTACTGGTATCGCTGTACGATCCGCAGACCAAGGAACACTGGGACGAAGTGGTACGTCCGGTCAGCGGAGGAACGTTTAGTTATTTGTTGTACCAGCGCTGGGTAAAACAGCGTGCTGCCGATGTAGCGAAATGGTCGAACGGCCGTCTGGGATATGTGCATATCGAAGCGATGGACGACGAAAGCTTCCGTACCATCTATTCCGATATCTTGGGTAAATACAATAACTGCGAAGGTATCGTCATCGATACCCGTTTCAACGGAGGTGGCCGTCTGCACGAAGATATAGAAGTATTGTTCAGCGGAAAGAAATACTTTACACAGGTGATTCGCGGACGTGAAGCATGCGATATGCCAAGCCGTCGCTGGAACAAGCCTTCCATCATGTTGCAGTGTGAAGCGAACTACTCGAATGCACACGGTACGCCGTGGGTATACAAGCATTGTAACCTGGGCAAGCTGGTAGGTGCTCCTGTACCGGGAACCATGACCAGTGTGAACTGGGTAAGAATGCAAGACCCGACACTGGTATTCGGTATTCCTGTAGTGGGTTATCGTTTGCCCGACGGCAGTTACCTGGAGAATACTCAGCTCGATCCTGATATCTACGTGCTGAATGCTCCTGAAACCATTGTGAAAGGTGAAGATACGCAGTTGAAGGCAGCTGTCGATGAATTGCTGAAAGAGATTGACAATAAATAAATCAATTGTTCAACCAAAAAAGAATGTGGCACCGAAACGAAATTCAGTGCCACATTTTTTTATGATGGAATGCCTTGCGGCATCAGTTGTTTTTATTCTGCATATACAGCTCGTCGATGATACCGTCGGACAAACCGATAACCGGTACATGAATGTACGTAGCTCCGATAATTTCGGCGATGGTGAGGAAGATATCACCTGCCGGAACAATTACGTCGGCACGGTCAGGCTTCAGGCCGAACTGTTCCATACGTTCTTCTACCGAGAGCGCTTTCAGTCGGGTATGCAGTTCCTGCAACGTAGAAACGAGCATTGTCATTTTCTTTTTGTTCTTCTTTTCCACAAGGCGGTACAGCTTGTTGATGTTACCTCCCGAACCGATGATATTCGTTCCCGGATACGATTTGGCCAGCTCAGCCAGATCCGTTTTCAGGCGTTCCCATTCACTGTCCTTTACCGCATTGTTCAAGATACGCACCGTACCGATGTTGTACGAACGGCTGCACACCAGTTGCCCTTGCGACAACAAGTTGATTTCCGTGCTGCCACCTCCCACGTCGACATACATGTAGTTACCCTTCTGGTCTTCCATGTGCTCCACGTGATTGTTGTAGATAATCTTGGCCTCCTCCTGTCCGTCGATGATATCGATGTGCACATCTGTTTTCTTTTCGATTTGCTTGATGATTTCCAGGCCATTCTTAGCGTCGCGCATCGCCGATGTCGCACAGGCACGGCAATGTTTCACATCATAGATTTTCATCAGATAACGGAAAGACTTCATCAGACGAATCATGTTCTTTTCTTTCTTTTCCGAAATTTTTCCGATGTTGAACACGTCGAATCCCAGCCGGAGCGGGACACGTAGCATCAGTACCTTAGAGAAATGAGTTTCGCCTTGCTTCTCCTCAATTTCCTTTATCAGTAAACGTACTGCATTCGATCCGATGTCGATGGCAGCATAGTTTGTTTTTCGAGTTTCGCTTTCGTTCATATTATATATTTTCTTCTATGTAGTGATAGTATAATGCTTCCTGCGAGCGGAAAGGCTTCTCTCCTTCTGTTTCCTTGAAGAGGTTCTGGCCGCTTCCGTCTACGATACGTCCCTGCAGGGTATCCTTGAACCCATATTCCACAATCAGTTTCATTTCTTCCTTGATGGCCGGGTCGTATACCGGAGTAATGACTTCTATACGGTTGTTCAGGTTGCGCGGCATCCAGTCGGCCGAGCCGATGAACACCTTCTCTTCGCCTCCCGCAGCAAAGATAAAGATACGTGAATGCTCCAGATAACGGTCGATGATACCGTTGATGTGGATATGGTCGCTTACGCCCTCTATGCCGGTAATGAGGGAACAGTTGCCTCGTACCACCAGTTGGATGTCTACCCCTGCCTGCGAAGCCTCATACAGCTTGTTCACCATCAGCGGGTCGGTGATATGATTGATCTTTATCTTGATGTAGGCATCTTTTCCGGCCTTCTTGTTCTTGATTTCATTATTGATCAGGTTGACGAACTTGTTTCTCATCTCGTTCGGCGAAACAAGCAGTTCCTTGAATTTCACCGGACTGTACGGACGCTCGATAAAGTCGAATACCTGATGTACATCCTTCACGATACGCGGAGCCGCCGTCATCAGCATACAGTCGGTATACATACGTGCATTCCCTTCGTGGAAGTTACCCGTACTGATGCAGGCAATATCCGGTCCCTTTTTCATCTTGATGTGCGTAATTTTAGAATGTACCTTCAAGCCTTCCACGCCAAAGATTACGTTTACTCCCGCATCCTGCATCTTCTTCGACCAGTTGATGTTCGAAGCCTCATCAAACCGGGCCAGCAGCTCAATGACCACCGTAACCTTTTTCCCGTTGCGTGCGGCCGCCATCAGTGCCTTGACCACCTTCGATTCCTTCGCCAGTCGGTACAGCGTAATCTTGATGCTCTGTACCTGCTTGTTTACAGCAGCTTCTTGAAGTACCCTGATAAACGAATCAAAGTTATGGAAAGGTACATGGATAAACCGGTCTTTCTTCTGAATCTTTGCCAGCAGGCTGTCTTCGCCGTCCAGTTCTTTCTTCAGAATCGACGGCCATTGCGGATACTTCAGGTTGCTTCGTCCGCAATCGGGGAATTTCATGAAATCCTTGTGGTTCTGGTAGCGTCCGCTGGCTATCACCGTATCCAGGGCATCCAGATCCATCTTCTTCAGTACCCGTCTCAGCATATCTTTCGGCATGCACGAGTCATAAATCACACGCAGCGGTTCTCCACGGCGACGGCTCTTCACACCCTTCGAGATTTTCTGCAAAGTACCCGTACGCAAGTCATTGTCTATTTCCATTTCCGCGTCGCGGGTAAACTTGAAGGCATACGCCTGAAAATCCGTGAAGCCCAGTCCCTCGAACACCAGTGGCAGGCAGCAGCGGATCACATCATCCAGGTAAATCAGGTAACTCTTTTCTTCGTTGTCCGGCAGGCGGATAAAGCGTCCGCAGATGTTGACCGGCAATTCCAGAAACGCATAGTCGGCAATCTGTTTGCTTCCCTGCTGTCGGCTGACCTTTACAGCCAGGTAAATGTTCTCATCGTTCTCGAAGTCGAAATACCGGATGGCAGAAAACCAGATAGGAATAATCGAACCGCTCAGCTTCTCCTGATAATACGAACGGATAAACTCCAGCTGTTCGGGAGAAACCTCGTTATCCGAAATGAGGAAGATATTTTCTTTCTTCAAGTCCTCGGTAGTCTGGTGGATAGTCTGCTCGAATACCTTGGTATATTCCGTGTTCAGCTTGCTGATTTGCTTGATCAGTTTTTTGGCATGATCGCTTTCTTTAGCTGTCGATTTATCCGAGCATTCGGCGATACGGTTCTGTGTAGCTATGCGGACCCGGAAAAACTCATCCAGGTTGTTCGAGTAAATTCCCAGGAATGACATCCGCTCCAGTAAGGGTACATGCGGACGCGCCGCTTCCTGCAAAATACGGCGGTTAAAGTACATCCAACTGATATCTCTTTCCAAATAAGGAAGTTCTTTTTTCTTCTGTGCCATACAAAAACATATTTTTTGTAAAGGAAATACATAAATGTTACAAGTGTATGACAAAAAGAAAGATTTTTTTGTCTTTTTATATAAATTCTTCTACCATGTACATTTGTTCTTCAAAATGGGTTGGAACGAGGCTTTCCAGTTCATTCAGAATGATACTTTCGGCCGATTGCACCCAGTAGGTAAATTTAGCGTTCGGCTGATATGTTTTTGTAAAATCCAGCAGCCGTTCCAGATTGAAGTTCTCGTCCACTATTCCCGCTCCGTTCTGCATGGCATCGTAGGCATTGCATTCCTGCTCGATGTGAGCCGGTACCATCAGGATAGGCTTTCTGAAATACATCGCCTCGCAGATCGATTCAAATCCGGCCGTACTGGCATACGCCTTGCATCCCGCCATCTGCCGCAGCAAGAGCGTATCGTCCAGCTGATAGAACGACAGCGTGTCATCTATCCGCTTTACAGGCTCCTCGTCCCATCGGTCCCAGAAGAAGCGGAGCGGTACATCCGGACACTTCTGATGCCATTCGTATACATTTTCTGCAAATCCCGAGTTGACCATGTAGCCGTGGATATAGTTATGCTGAGAAACCTCCTGATAGAAAATATCCTGTCGCAGCAACGGTGGAACGGCAAATATCTTTTGCTTCTTGTCCGGGTTCATCGAGCGGAACGACAGAGCCAGGCGTTTCGATGCCCCCAGCGAAGTCATCCGGCTGAACAGATTCAGCAGAAACAATTCCCCCTTGTTGATGGATGCGGGCAATTGGAAATCGTTATGCAGGAACAGGTATTGATGTCCGATGCACACCAGCGGCACAGCCGGACGGAAGAAGAAATACGTAAGCCCCGTCAGCAGCTCATAAAAGTTGATGACGATATCCGCCTGACTTTCCTTGATACGCTGTCGGATAAAACGCATGCTTTCGGCATATTCCGGCAGCTTCAGCAAGTTATACAGCAGACTGTAGGGAATGTTGGCACGTTTGTTCGAGCGTGTCGGCAGAAAATTCGGACTGGAGAACTGTTTGATGGGAGCCTGTATG
>ULWO01048135.1_pt1 | contig 21205 bp, 22 predicted proteins | sample 1960421 | NCBI WGS metagenome assembly ULWO01 (sample SAMEA4835814, study PRJEB28245) | human gut metagenome | biome: gut microbiome; material: fecal sample | place: Denmark | collected 2008 | reverse complement strand
TTTTTTTTGTTTCCATATTGGCGTTTTTTCAATTATTAGTAAATTTGCCCCCGTCTGTCACCCGGGGGCTTTTAATCAGTCATCCATCAGATTGTATAGAAGACCTTGGATTTGTCGGATAATAGGTTGATTTTCCTGAGTTTCGATTAGGGCAAGCAGGTCGAATATTCGGTAAATCAACCATTTTTTGTAATTCATTTCATTTTTACACCTCCTTTCGTTATTGGTTTTTGATTACACTACAAAGATATAAAATATATTTGATATAAACAATTATTTAGGGATTATATTTGTTAAATAGAGTTAAATATTTTAGTCTTTAGGAAAATAAAGGAAAATAAAGGAAAATAAAGGAAAATAAAGCGACCAAAGGAAAACAAAGGAAAATAAAGCGCCGAAAGTCAAATTTTTAAGGGAATTTGTAATTGATTATCTTTGCATATCAGTGCAATTCGAAATGGGCTTTCTGCGGCATATTTTTGATTATTTCAAGCGGGAGAATCCTGACGGCTCGGCGAGCTACTCGCCGCGCACAGGGAATGCTCTGACGTTTGATGGCAGCGATCACCGGGCCATGAGTATAGCCACGGTTTTTCGCTGTGTGAAGCTGCTGAGTGAGAGTGTGGCTAATCTGCCGCTGCAGTATGTCAGATTGCGGGACGGGGTGTTTGTGGAGGCGCCGGATCCCCGGCTGGATTATCTGCTGAATGTGCAGCCCGACAATGCGCGCAATGCCTTTGATTTCTGGCGTCAGGTGGTGCAGGAGTTGCTGCTGGAGGGTAATGCCTATATCGTGCCGGTTTACAATGGCGCGAGTATGGAACTTGACCGGTTGGCGCTGTGCGGCAGGGGCACCGTGGCGCACGATACGGTCAATGACCGCTATACCGTCTGTGACTTCGAGAACGGGATTAGCGGGACGTTTGCCGAAAACGAGATCATCCACATAAAGGGTCTGACGCTTCGCGACAGCAAAAGGGGCGTGAGTGTGCTGACCTACGCGCGGCTGACTATGGGCATTGCGGTGACGGGTGACCGGGAAACACGGAATCGTTTCGCAAACGGAGGCAATGTGCGAGGCATATTGTCGAACGACAAGACTGCGCATGGCTTCGGCGAGTATCAGGACAAGCAGCTGGCCAAAACGGCGGCATATATCGATGGCCTTTTTCAGGGCGGCGAGCGGATAGTTAGCCTTCCGGGGCAGGTGGATTTTCAGCAGCTTTCTCTGAGTTCCACGGATCTGCAGTTTCTGGAGAGCCGGAAGTTTACGGTGCTGGAGATATGCAGGTTTTTCAGCGTGCCTCCGACGTTTGTTTATGCCGACACGAGCAACAATTACAAGACGGTGGAGCAGGCCGATGTGGATTTTCTGAGCCACACGCTGAATCCTCTGCTTCGTAATATCGAGACGGAGCTGCGACGCAAACTTGTGGCTCCGCAACTGTGCTACAAATACAAATTCAAATTCGACCGCCGCGAGTTGTTTGCATGCGATCTTAACGGAATGATGAACTACGGCACGAAGCTGCTGCAGCTCGGAACGTCGGTAAACGAGGTGCGCAGGATGAATAACCTGCCTCCTGTTGATGGTGGCGAGGCGATATTGGTATCAGCTAATCTGCGGGGTATTGATGAGATCGGCGCGGCGGGTGATTCCTCGGCTTCCGCCTCGGCACAGGCAGAGAGAGGTGACAACACTGGCGGTGATAAGAAGGCAGACAAAGACGATGACAAAGACGATGAAGAAAGGGAATAAAGATACTGAGGTGAGGCGCACTATGCGCACTGTGTGCGCGGAGCTGCGCGTGCGTGAGGTTGCGGAGGGGGAAGCCCCCGGGCGCATGATCACCGGTTATGCGATTTTGTTCAACACTCCGTCGGATCCGTTGTGGAGCGACGAGGAGAGCGAGGCGCGCGAGGTGATTGCTTCGGGGGCTATTACCAAGGAACTGCTGGATGGCTGCGACATCAAGTTTACGATGTATCATGACCGCCAGCTGATTCTCGGACGGAGCAACAAGGGCACCGGCACTCTGGAGTATTTCGTCGATGAAAAGGGCGTCGGCTTCAATCTGGAGCTGCCTAAGTCGCCTAATGGTGATGAGGCTCTGGAGCTGGTGCGCCGGGGCGACTTGTCGGGGTGCAGCTTTGCTTTTACTACCCGATACTGGGACAGCGATTTTGTGGAGCGCACGTCGAAGGTGGTCAACGGGGCCGCTCAGATAACCTACACTGTGAAAGCTGTTACGGGCGTGTATGATTTCACGCTGGCGGCGGATCCGGCATATCCGGCTACGTCGGTGGAGGCTCGCGAGCTGGTTTCGGAGCTGCGGGAGGGAGGGATGTCCTCGGCTTCCGCCTCGGCACGGGGAGAGAGTGGAAACGCACCGGAGGTGGCGGTCCCAGACTACGATATGGTGCGCAGGCAGGTGCGCGAAATGCGCCGCGCCGCCTCTCAGGAATTGATTTGAGGGGCGTGAGAGATTTGAAAGATGTGATGGACTTAAGATATTGTTTAATTAAATTCCAAATTAGTTTCAGTAATGAACGATAAAGAGAAAAAGAAGGATGGCAACAAGCCCAATGTGCGAGAGCTTATTGACCGCTATCAGGCCAATTGCGACCGTATCGGGGAGATTGCCGAGGTGTGCGAAAGGGAGCAGCGTGAGCGCAGCGATGCCGAAAACAAGGAGTTTGCCGCCCTCACCCGCGACAATCAGCTGATCCAGATGAAGATGCAGGCCATTCAGGCGGAGAGTTTCCAGGGCCGCTCGGCGCAGGTCGACCCGGACGAGGTGCTCCGCGAGTCGCTGCTTAACCGCGATCAGAAGGTGACTGTGATGCTCACCCGCACCGAGGGGGGTGCTTCCGGAACTACTCCGACTACTCCCGCCGCTCCTGTAGTGAATCCTCAGACCACCGCCGCGCTGGCCGACACCGGTATTATCTCGGTGCATGAGCAGGAGATGTTGAAGCCTATCCGCAAGGGTCTGATTTACGACAAGGTGGGTCTGACTATCCGCAGCGGTCTGAGCGGTACTCTTCGCTGGCCCAAGCATGGCAAGGCTGTGGCGTCGTTTGCCGACGAGGCCGAGCGACTTGTGGACAGCTCCATCTCGTGGGACAAACTGGAGACCAACGGTCACCGCATGGGTATCGCGGTTCCCGTTACCCGCGAGGAGCTGGAGGACAGCCACGGCATTGTGGAGAGCGTTGTGCGCGAGGAGATGCCGAAGGCAATCACCGACTTGATCAATGGCGCCCTGTTCTCGACTACCGACACCTACACTGGTGCCGACGGCAAGAGCAAGACCCGCAAGGTGGTGGGTCCGTTTGTGGCTGCCGCTAAGAAAGCGACTCAGTTTGCCGGCTCGCTTCCTACCCGCCGCGAGCTTCTGCTTATGGTGGCGGGCGTGGCCGAGAAACTCGATCTTATCGCTCCCTGCTGGGTGATGACCGAGGCGATGAAAGCGGAGTTGAGCGACGTGAAGGTGGATTCCGGCTCAGGCCGATTCCTTTGCGAGGGTGGCATGATTCTCGGCTATCCCGTGTATACCACCTCCGAGATCGGCGCGGGCAATATCGGTTTCGGTGACTGGAGCTATCAGGCTGCCGGTTTCTTCGGAGACTGGAATCTGACTGTGGACCCCTACACACTTGCCCGTCGCAATTCGGTAGACTTTGTGCTCAATGCCCGTTTCGGCACTGTCACTCTGCGTGACGACGCGTTTGTTCTGGGCAAAGTGAAAGCGTCGTAACTTCTCTGACCTATGGCTGCAGTGAGTCTGGCATTATTCAAGAAGCACGTCAGAGCGGATGATTTCGCCGACGATGATGTGTATCTGGAGCATCTGCTCGAGGCTGCGGAGGTGGCGGTGGTGACCGCTACCAATCGCACGCCGGCGGAGCTTTGCGAGGCTGGCGCGGGTGATTTCCCGTTGCCGCTGAAGCAGGCGATAATGATGCTGGCGGCGCACTGGTACAATCAGCGCGAGAGTGTGAGCAGTGTGCAGATGCACGAGGTGCCGGCCTCGCTGCAGGCGTTGGTGAAACCTTATCGTAAACTTGTGGACGATGCAGGCGGGACGGATGAAGTATAGACTGGTTCTGCTGGAGCCGGTGAGTGATGCCGACGGGTTCGGGGAGGAAACACCGAACTACCGTGAATTCCGCACAGTGGCCGCCGAGCGTGTGAAAACCAGCGGGCGGCGCAGCGAGGAGGTCGGCGAGCATTTCCCCGACTACCGGGCCGAGTTCAACATCCGCGACGCACATCCGGTGAGTGAAAACTGGAGGGTGCGGCAGTTGGGCGGGTATGAATACACGGTGACCAATATCATACCGAATCTGGAGCGCGGCATGAAGACGCTTGTGTGTGAACGTGTAAACAAATAACGTATGTCGTCTTCTCCTCTGACATATGACGACCGCGGGCTGCAGGGACTGTTTGAGGATCTGGCGCCGAAGCAAAGGGTGAAGGCTCTGCGGGGTGCTTTCCGACGTGAGGCTAACCGGGTGCGCAGGGCTGCCATCGGCAATCTGCACGAGAGTATCGGCGGTGACGCGGAGCTTGACCGGGGCGTGAGGGCGATAGTATTCAGACGCAAAGCGGGGTTCCGGGTGACTGTGGGCACCAAGCGAGCCAACAAGAAGGGCAAGGGCGAGCGGGGGTATTACATCAGCCGCAAGCGACGCGGGAAGCCTTATGCCACCGGGAAGCCTGTGCTTATCTGGGCTGAGGAGGGCACCACATGGCGCCGGACCAGAGGGCGTGGTTTTCTGAAGCGCCGCGGGGGTCACTCGACGGGACGGATGAAGCGCTACGGTTTTATGCGAAAAACTTTGTCGGAGGTGCGTGGCAGTGTTACCGGCACTCTGCATAAAGAAATTATTGATCAATTAAAAAAAGCTGCTAAAAAGAATGGCTGTTCCTAAGACATCGCTAAGCGCCGGGGCGATTATCCGCGCGGTGCTGCTGGAGGATCCGGAAGTGTCGGCGAGAACCAACAAGGTTTTCCCGGTGGCTACTGACAGCGCGGAGCTTCCATATATACTCTATCGCCGCAGCTCGCTGGCGGCGCGTCCTCAGAAGAGCGGGCAGCCCGGGGCAGACGAGATACAGATCGAAGTGATCTGTTTCACGGAGCGCTACGGCGAGGGTGTGGAGCTGGCGGAGGCTGTGAGGGGGGCACTCGACCATGTGAGCGCCGAGCACAACGGCATGTGTCTGCGGTCATGTTATCTCTCGGAGAGCGAGGAGGCCTATCAGGATGATGCCTTTGTGCAGCAGCTTGTTTTTAGTGTGAAAATGTAAATAAACAATTCTTCAACAACTTAATACTGAAAAAGGGAATTATGGCTACAACAACCAAGACGGGCTACTGCAACGGTAGCGACATGTTGTTATACATCGGGGGCAAGGCCGTGGGGCATTGCACTACCCACACCACCACTGTCAACAGCGAGACCAAGGACCGCGCGGTGAAGCCTGTGGCGACAAAGGGGGTATCCGCGGGGCTGTGGAAAAACAAGGGAGTTGTTGGTCTGAGTGTATCGATCTCGGCTGAGGGGCTTGTGTTCTATCAGGAGAGCGAGAACGGCCACAAGGCTTGTCTGGCGATGATCGCCAAGGGTCAGAGCGTGGAGGTGAAGTGCATGGAGCGCGAGAACACCGACAAGCCCTATCTGACCGGAAAGTTTGTGATCTCTTCGCTGGAGCGCACCGACGCCGCCCAGGATGATGCCACCTACAGCATCAGTCTGGAAAATGACGGTGAGGTGACGTTTGACGAGACTGCGCTGACCGAGGCACCCGAAACTAAAGGATAATGAAGCGCATAGAGATAAATATTAACGGCAAGGCATACCCCTGTAGCCCGACTATGGGGGCTATGCTCCGTTTCAAGCAGGAGACGGGCCGTGAGATTACGGAGATTGACGCGGGAAGTTTCACGGATCTGTGCACTTATCTGTGGTGCTGCGTGGTTTCGGCGTCGAAGCGCGAGGGCTTGCAGTTCGATATGTCGCTGATGGATTTTGCCGACGGTCTGACTCCGGAGGATATGGCGCAGTGGAATGAAGCTGTCATGGCTGAGGCTGAGCCGGATGCTCCGGAGGGTGAAAAAAAAGGAAGCGCCGTTAGCGGTCCATGAGCTTCTGGGTATCGCGGTGGGTGGGATCGGCATGTCGTATGACGATTTCTGCAAATGCACTTTCGAGGAGTTCGAGGGTATCTGCAAGGCGTGGCGCGAGATGGCTGACGGGCAATACCGCGATGCCTGGGAGCGGGCGCGGACGGTGGCGGCGATAGTGATCCAGCCTCATCTGAAAAGAAAAATTACTCCGCAGCAGCTGTTGCCGCTGCCGTGGGACCGCAAGAGCCGGACGATTGAGAGGGCGGCACCGAGGCTGACTGCCGAGGAACGACTCAGGAGATTTGAGGAGGCTGCCCGTCGTCTGGCCGCCGGCGGCGGGGTTTAACGGATTTTCGGGGAGCCGGATCTTTTTCGTATTCGCGCTCGATGGTGATGATGATTTGGGTACCGGACGGGAGCGGCTTCTCTTTCTCGAAACACATAGAGCAGATCCCGAGAAAAGAGAGGAGCGCGAATAGCAAAAAGGCGATGCCTATGATGTAACCGATTATTGTTTCCATGACGCGATATTCTATTTTTGGCTGGAGGTACAAAATAACAGCGGCTTGGCAAAAAAAGTGGCTGTTATTTTTTTGTTAAATATTATTAAATTATTCTGCTTCGAAAAACATAGGAAAATAAAGGAAAAATAAACATCGTGTGCTCTGACAAAGTGGCTTTTAGGGGTGCTTGATATTTCGTATATTTGTGTGTTAAAAGATTCTCACGAAGATGGCCAAGGATACCGCGATTTCGATTTCGTTTAAAATCTCAGAGGACGCCAACGGGCTGAAACGCATCACGGCTGACGCCGCGGAGTTGCGCAAGGCGATGGGGGAGGCGGTAAAGGTGTCGACGGAGTTGCAGAAAAAGGTTATAAACTTTGCTGCCTTTGCTACAAGTTTTCGGGAGTGCGCCAATTCTGCCCGTCAACTCTCCGACATGCTAAACAATCTGACGGGTGAGAGTGCGGAGTTCAACAAGGCTATGCGGGCTGCGAACACGATGGCGGGGCGGGATGCCGCGGGTTTCGGACAGCTCAAGGGTGAGGTGGCTGCGCTGGCCAGAGAGATTCCGATTGCCCGCGATCAGCTTGCGAACGGGCTGTATCAGGTTATATCCAACGGTGTGCCGGAGGATAACTGGATAGAGTTTCTGAACAAGTCGGCGCGGTCGGCTGTGGGTGGTATAGCCGATATTAATAAGGGGGTGACTGTCACTTCTACCCTGATCAAGAACTATGGCCTGGAGTGGAGCGCGGCGGGTGATATACAGGATAAAATTCAGCTGACGGCGAAGAATGGTGTGACGTCGTTCGAGCTGCTGGCGCAGGCTCTGCCGAGGGTGACGGGTAATGCTGCGACGCTGGGTGTGTCGGTGGAGGAGCTGCTGGGGACGTTTGCGACGCTTACGGGCGTGAGCGGTAACACGGCGGAGGTGTCGACGCAGCTGGCGGCGGTGTTTACGGCGCTGGTGAAGCCGAGCAGCGAGGCCGCGGAGATGGCGGCAAAGATGGGGATTGAGTTCAATGCGGCGGCCATCAAGGGCGCGGGAGGTTTCGGGAAGTTTCTGTCGCAGCTGGACAGCAGTATCAAGGCATACGCGCGGGCAAACGGTGTGCTGGAGCAGGAGGTTTACAGTAAGCTGTTCGGAAGTGCGGAGGCGCTGCGCGCGCTGATTCCTCTGCAGGGCGAGCTGGCCGGGAAGTTTCAGGCGAATGTGGCCGAGATGGTGAACAGCGCCGGGACGATGGATGCGGCGTATGGCGAGATGGCGAGCACGGGCGAGGCGACGGCTCAGAGGTTGCAGAATTCGTTGGGGGCGGTGACTGATCGGATTGCGGAGTTCACTGCTCCGGTGAAGCCTTTTATTGATTTGGGCGCGGGGGCATTGAGCGCGGGGGCGAATGTGGTTATTCTCGCGGAGGGGTACAGGAAACTACATATAATCCAGAAGTTATCGGCAGTCAGCGGTAAGGCATTAAAATCAGTGCTGGGATGGATCAGTCAGACGTGTAAGAAAACGCGGTTAGGCCTCGAAATGTTAGCTGTTTCCGAAGGCAAAGCCGCTGCTGCGTCGGCTGCTTTGAAAATTGTTCTCCGCGGGCTGTTGGTGGCTTCGGGTGTCGGATTGGCTATTATGGCCGTAACTACTGTCATCGGCCATCTTTCTGACGCTTCGGATGAAGCTGCCGAGAGTACCAATAAATTATTATCGGCGGAGGAAAGGGCGAAACGCGATGCCGAGCAGTTGGAGCAATTGCGTCAGCAGGAAGACTCCACACTTAAACAGACGCGGGCCTCACTTGAGTTGAACATTCAGAAACTCAAGGAATTTAACGGAACCAAAGAGCAGGAGAAAACGTTAGTCGCCGAGATGAACGATACCTACGGCAAATCAATGGGGTATTTCTCCAGTGTCGCCGATTGGTATAAGGCCCTCATATCTAACAGCGAAGCTTATTGCAAACAGATGATAATCGAGGCGCGTACGCGAACGCTCGCAGATCAGATAGCCGCAAAACAAAGGGAGAATGACAAAATTCTCTACAATGACGACGGTAGCCGACGCAAATACAGCAAGCAGCGGCGTTTGACTTATGACCCGGGGGATCACAACCTTATAGGAGCTGTAACGGGAAAGTCCTTAATAGCTTCGAATCCCCATTATGAGCAATCGGATTTTGAAAAGGCCACCGGTGCGTATCAGTCGAATCTGAAAGCAATAGCCCATCTGACAGAGCAACTTGAAAAGTCTGTCAAGGAAGCAAATGAAATCAGTTTTTCAGTCAAAGGCGGTGACGTCAGACCCGAACTCCCCGGTATAACACCTCCGCCCAATTCATTAGGGAACGCAGCCAAACCTGATAAAAATGCAACAATTCGTCCGGAGGAAGACAATGCACCTATATATAGGGCAGATGCTTCTAATCTTAAAGAGTACGAGGAAAATATAAAGGCGCTGCAAATACTGTTAGAGACGGCCTCCGAAGAAGAAGCGGCAATGCTTAATCCCCAGATTGCTATGTGGAGGGAGAAAGCCAATGCCGTACGAAACGCAGGATTAGCTGTTGAGAGCAACGCGCCTAAATATAGGGCAGATGCCTCTAATATAGCACAAATATCCGAGAATATAAGTGTTCTGACTGATCAGTTGAACACAGCCTCCATCGAGGAAGCGGCTGCGATAAATCAGGAAATACAGGCGTGGAACAAAAAAGCCGACGCAATACGCAATGCCGGATTGGAAGCTAAATCAACTTTTGATACATTCCGCGAGGGGTGGGGCGGCATAAAAGGCTTAGAGGGTGGAATCGAAGGCATAACCGATGCACTGAACGGCAACGGGAACGCATGGCAGATGGTGACGGGTGTGGTGGATGGTTTCCTCCAGATCTACGAGGGGATTAAGACCGTGGTTGCTATAATGAATACGCTGAACACGGTGACGCAGGCGCAGGCGGCGGCGAAGGTGACTGAGGCTGCTGCGACGACTGAGGCGGTAGTGGCGCAGGGTGCGGGGGCTGTGACTGCTGATGCTGCTGCTGCGGCACAGGCGCCGGTGGCAGCTGCCAATGACGTGACCACGGCCAGTTATATGAAGCTGGCGGCAGCTGCTTATTATGCGGCGCACGCCTATATTCCCTTCGTCGGTTTCGGTATCGCCTCCGGCTTTGTCTCTGCCGCGGCGGGAGTAGTCAAGGGGATAGGAAAGGTGGTGACCGCCACCCCCTTTGCCAACGGCGGCGTAGTGAGCGGTCCCACTGTAGGTCTGATCGGCGAGTATGCCGGGGCGTCGAACAATCCGGAGGTGGTGGCGCCACTTGATAAGTTGCGCAAGCTTATGACTCCGGCGGGTGCTCCGGTGATTGTCGGCGGCACGCTGCGCGCTTCGGGGCGAGAGCTGGTATGCGTGTTGGCAAACGAGACCCGGATTGCGAGCAAGTCGGGCAGGAAAACTAATATTAAAATCTGAGGCTATGTATTTCTACGGGAGTTTTCTGACACAGACTGACGAGACGGTGACGGTGCATATCGTGACCGGGAACGACCGTACGCGGCGGGTGGAGATCGGCGATGAGCAAGGCGGTTTATTCTTCACCGACGACCCCGTGGAAATCGAAAGCAGCGTGAACGACACGTTCGATCATCTGCTGCGCAGTCAGGCGACCATAAGGCTGCTGACGCGGGATTTCGTCGGGGAGCTGTTCTGCCCGTCGTGCATGGATGCCGTGGTGAATATATTCAAGGGTGACCGGTGCGTGTTTGCAGGATTTATCGAGCCTCAGACTTACTCACAGGGGTATAATGAGGTGTATGACGAGCTGGAACTGTCGTGTGTCGATGTTCTTTCGGCGCTGCAATATTCGAAATACCGCAATGTCGGAGGTCTGGGCGTGCTGTATGAGGCGGTAAAAGCTAACGCTAATCAGCGTGCTTTCGGCGATATATTCAGCGAGATCCTCTCCGCCGCGTGTTCCTCGCTCGACATAACCGGAGCCGGTGGTGTGAAGTGTTTCTATGACGGGAGCAAGGCTCTGACCGCCGACGCCGACCGCTACGGGATTTTTAATCAGCTGACCATATCGGAACAGTTGTTTTTAGGTGACGAGGAGGATGATGTGTGGCAGCAGGACGCCGTGCTGGAGGCAATGCTAAAATATCTTAATCTGCATATCGTGCAGGACGGGCCGCGCTTCTATATTTTTTCCTGGGAAAGCGTGAAGGGAGACGATCCCATTTCGTGGCGTGAGCTGACGACCGGGGAGATGCTGACAACGCCTAAGAGTATCATCGAATTTAACAACGGCAATGCGGCCTCGACCGACACCACCATCAGTATAGGCGAGGTGTATAATCAGATACTGTTGACCTGCAAGGTGGAGAGTGTGGAGAACGTTATAGAAAGCCCTTTGGACAATGACGCGTTGGAGGACCCATATACAAACCGTCAGAAGTATCTCACGGAGTATTCGGTAGACATCAACGATGATGATGGTGATAACAAGGGTGTGATGGATGCGTTTTTCAACATGACGCATGGTTTCGATACCACCTACTTCGGAGGATTCATCACGAGCTGGTATCTACGGGTAAAGAATAACCCTAATTGGGTGTTTCCTGAAACTGGAACCGGAGCTAATCTGATCGACAAGTTCTGCAGCAATAATACTGACCAGCAGGCTCTGCCTAATTATATGGCGATGGCGCAAAAGACCTGCGCGGCGCTGCTGTCGTTCGGCAAGGTGGAGACCAAGACGGATCATAAGGACAACGCGTCGGTGCCCAAAATCGACATGACCGATTATCTGGCTGTAAGTGTCAACGGCAATGGTCTGGATAATGCGCCGTTCCCCAACGAGGCGAGTCTGAAAAACAGTGCTCCGTGCGCGGTATATACAGGCAGTGCCTCGGGGGGCATATACTCCCCCTCTGATCCGGACATCACCAACTACATAGTGTTGTCGGGCAGTGTGGTGCTGAATCCCATCATGAATTACACCAACACCTACAAGGAGCTGCACTCACATAATGAGTGGGGCCCGGCGGCGTGGATGGGATGGGCCAAGCCGGTGCCGCGCCGCGGAAGCGACAAGGGGCGGCTCTATACTCAGCAATATTTCAAGGCGGCGACTCCGTCGGCGGAGCCGGTGTGGGACCAGGACACCGACTGGGGGCTGGTGCCGTTTACCGGAGCCGGTCCGCAGGAGTATGAGTTTAATGGCAGTGCCGTAGGTGACCAGACAGACGACATCTATAAAATTGCCGTACTGGCGTGTATGCTCATAATCGGAGACAAATGCGTTGTTGAAACAGGCGCCGACGGTCAGATTTCCGATTTTGAGTGGAGGCCATATAAGACACGCGAGCAGTGTGCAGATGATGAGGAATATTATCAGCAATGCTTCACAATCGGCTTCAATCCTAAAATCGGCGACAAGATCATCGGCACGGAATATAATTTGCAGAACAATATCGACTACAATGTAGGGATCGACGCCGAGGGCATAGCCATACCGGTCAGACACAGCGACAGGGTGAGCGGTCAGGTCCGATTCATGATATTAGGCCCGGTCAACACTTCATGGGACGCGGTGGCGCGCCGCTATCCCGTTTTTTTCAAGTTCCCCAAATGGAGTGAGAATCCCGTGCCACTGCTGGCTCATGTGAGTACGATATTTCTGAAATCCTTTGAGGTGAAAATTTACAGCGACAACGGGCTGATAAATAACGCCGGCGACAATGACGTGGTTTACATGAGCGACACGCACGAAAATTTCGTGAACCGCAAGGATGACATAGAGTTTGAAATCAGCAGCGCCCTGACACGGGAGGAATGCCGGCAGTTAGGTGTGTCGGATTCTGTGAAACTGTCAACACCTTCGGATCTGTCCTCCGGCCTCGGGCTGCTGACGATCTACGACCATAACAAACAGGAGCAGGCAAAGCCCGAACAGCTTTATGTGGACAGCTATTATACCGAGTATCACAAACCGCGCATACTGATGACGCAGAAGCTGGATGACCGTGAGGGTATCGCCGGCCTATTCAACCACTACCGACACCCTGCTATGGCCGATAAAAAATTCTATGTGCAGGGTATCGGTCGTAATCTTATCGAGGATTATGCCGAACTAACGATAAAGGAGGTCTGGAATGATTGATGTAAAACTGATAAAGAAGCCGAAAAACCGCGCCTCCTCGAGCAGCCGCGGAGGAGGCATAGCGACCAACGGTAACGGCTACAGCACCGGCGATGTGGTCCGGGAAGCCATGCATGCTGCCCGCGCCGACTTGGCTGTCAAAGCCGAGAGCGCCGACATAGCAGCCGAAGCTATCCGTGCCCGGGAGGCAGACCACGCGACATCTGCCGCCGATCTGGACTCCGACAGCCCCGCGCTCAAAAAATTTCTCAGCCGCATAGCGGATGACATCGCGGAGGGGCGAATAACGTTTGCGCAGGGACTGCGGGCAGTGGGCGCGTCGGTGTTCGAGGACGGGGCTACGTTCGGAGACTTCGTGAAGTCGCTGTATGCGGGTAAGGGCGCGGCGATAGACAAGGATGGCAACGGGGAGTTTGAGTCGGTGCGCGCGCGCGGCTACATCGAAGCGATGGAGTTTGTGGTGAACAGATTGTCGGCTCTGGAGGGTGACCAGCTACTGACGGAGGGTGACACGATTGACCGGGTTGTGGATAACGGCGACGGGACGTATGGCTTGTATCTGCACAGCAAGTGGGAGGGGTACTTCACGGCTCAGCAGGAGAACAATGTGTTGAAGGGGATTGTGAACACTCTGTCGACGGGGAGCGGGACGTATCACACCAGCTGGATGAGGGTAAACAGTGTGAACGCGGCACTGAATTATATGGAGGTGACGATGTACCCCGACGACGAGACGCCCGCCGGGAAGAACTATCCGCCGTGTGAGCTTATGAAGGTGGCGCGATGGGGTAATCAGACTGACCCGGAGAGGCAGAGCTGTCTGTATCTGTCGAGCACGGAGGGACGGATTGTGAAGCTGTCGGGGGTGACGAAGCCGATTATTGACCGGAGCAACTACGGCGCAACGTTCGGGTCAGTGCCGGATTTCCTGAAGGCGATGGGTCTGCCGCTTATTGAGGGGCAGGATTATGTGTATGCCCGCGGGCTGATTGTTCAGGATATTGTGCGCGTGGATTATCAGGGCAAGCCCGTGGTTACTTTTGTCGACCGCGGCCCCTGGAGCGCCACGGCTGATTATTACAGCGAGTCTGTGAACCGGGCTACGGGTGTCTATGAGACGTCGGACGTGTGGTACATGGGGTGCCGTTACCGCTGCATGAAGACGGGCACACACAATGCTCCTGCATGGAACGGCACCGACTGGGCGATGATCGAGGGCAATCCGGATTTCATGGTGGAATTTGCTGAGACGGATCTGCTGTTTGACCCTGACAATATAGACGTGACGCTGGAGGTGATTGCCAGGCTGCATAACATCGACATCACGGACGACATACTGACTACGGATGTGGTGTGGACCCGCTACAGCGAGGACGCGCAGGGGACGCCCCGGACGGCGTCGGACAATGCCTGGGCGCTGAAACGCGCGGGTGCCGGGAAGAGTCTGCGCCTGACCGCCGCCGACATGGATTTCAACGGCTATCTGCCAAAAACGATACGGTTCACGGCCACGGTGACACTTCGCGACGGCATGGGCGATCCTGCCGCCGAGGCGCAGGCTGTTTTTGAATATTAACCGACAACTCAAAGCGATGAAGACAAGAAGATTCGATTTCAATTTCAGGCCGCTGCAAATAAATATCGGTTTTGCGGTGGACGGCTCGGTGCCTAACAAGCAGAATTATGACGCTGAGACGGCGACGTTTACGCCGGACTACACGCTTACGCCGCTGATTATCCAGCCGCAGGTGAGCTGTCTGGATAAGGACGGGGTGCTTCCGGCGGGGAGTGTGAACCATGAGCTTGCGAATGTGAGGTGGTATGAGATTGTGGGCGGAGTGTCGACGCTGATAGGGAGCGACAATCCGGGCTATGAGGTGACGGAGACGGGCGGGCAGGCCGGACGAATCAAGGTGAAGAAAAACGCACAGCCCAAAGTGCCTGTCACTCTGGAGTTTCATGCCGAGTATTGCGACCGGCGCACCGGACAGATCCACTCGATACTCCGCACGTTCCCGGTGACCTGCAGCAATGCGACGGCTCCGGCTCCGCGGCTGATACTCGACGCCGCCGACCAGACGATCTACAACCCGCTGACGGATCCCGACACTCAGACCGTGCATGCAAGTTTGCGTACGGGCGCCAATGAATGCGCGGCTGCGAACAGGGAGTTTGTGTGGGAAGTCTACCGAGAGGATTCAGGCGTATGGACGGAGGCAGGTGCCGACACTACGTTGGATTACGATGTAGAGGTATCGGCCGACGGGACGAGCTGCACTGTCAACCGTGCGCTGATGGGCGCGGAGCTGTGTCTGCGCTGCCGTGCGAGGTACGACGCCGGGGGCAACCCGGCGGGTGTGACGCTGACGGATGCTTCGCCCTGCAAGATCATTTCGTTTATCCGGCGCATCCCCCGATATGAATATGACATTACGGGCGTACCGGTGAATATTCCCGCCGACGTGCTGGCCGTGGCGCCCGTAGCCTCGATTTGGGACGTCAACGGAGCGATTCCTGATCCTGAAAGAGAGCTGCTGCCGCTGTGGTACATTGCAAAAAACAAGGCCAACGGCACGCTCAGCTACTCGCAGGTGGCGCACGGGATGGCTCCGACACTCTCGACCGGGGCGATGAGTGAGAGCTATGGAGCAGTGATTGGTCTGGACGTGAAGGACACCGGCCCTCTGTGCGCTTTCGAGGACAGCGACGGCGCCCTATTCGAGGACGGCGACGGCAATATAATTCTAGTCAAATAACTCAAAAAAGAAATTAACTATGGCACGCTACATCAAGGCAAATCCAAAAGTGGCCGATCATCTGAATCTGACGGGCGACCGTCTGCAGCTGGCTGACGGCAATTACATACTGTGGCAGGCGGACATGCTGGCTTTTGGTCCGCTGACCCGTCTGTCCGAGACACTGACGGCGATAGGCGCTATAGCGCTTATGCCGCACGAGGCCCGACAGGAACAGGACGGCACGGTGCTGCGTCCGCTGCCCGAGGCGACGGACCCGAGGTTTGCGGTCGTTGAAGAATCCACGGAAACTGAAACCTCTAAAACTGAAGAGGAATGAGCAGCGCATCGGCAACCCGAACTATCAAGTTCATCAGCAAGGCGGGGACTTACTCGGCGACGGTGATCAGCCCCGACGGCGATCTATATCAGGAATGGGAGGGGACGCCAACCGACGTCATCAGTATCTACCCCGACTATGCGGTCACAAAACCGGTGCTCTATTTTGTGTGCACCAGCAGCCGCGTGGCCGAGGGTATCGTCACGCCCGACGCCATCGACTTCTATTTCAACGGTACTAAAATAGTTTTCAGCGGTGACACCTCGACGGGGACGTTCGCGGGATTATTCAAGAAGATAGCCCCGGCGGGCGACAATCCGTATTTCGGCCTGCAGATACTCGGCAATATAGCGGACGCCTCGGGCTATGCTCCGGCGGTGATCCGTATGGTGGCGAGGGTGTCGTACGGCACGCAGAGCGACGACATACAGGCAGACTACACTATCCCGGTGCAGCAGTCGACTGGTACAAGCTACCATGTGACAATCGCTGCGGGCGACAACAAAAATTTTGTTATCACCGAAAAGGGCGACAGCGTGATTTTGAAAGCTATGGCTTATCTGTCGGGGGCGGCGCTCACCAACAATCTCACCTACAAGTGGGAGAAGATGGCGCCGACGGGCTGGAGCGTGCTGGCGGGTGAGACCGCGCAGACGCTGACTGTGGCGGAGGCTGACATCAACACTTACGGGGAGTACCGGGTGACTGTCAGCCGCGACGGTGTAGAGATAGGCACCGACATCCAGGGTGTGATGGACGCGAGCGACCCATACGACATAGCCCCGCATCCCAGCCCCGACGACGAGACTATCTCGGAGGACCCGGGGGGGAACGGCCAGGGGACCTACGCCCCGGTGGTGGTGAAGCGCGGCACGAACGTCAAGGCGCTCAACACGCTTTTCTATTTTGTCATAAAGGACGCCGCGGGGAACTACCTCAACGCCGGGGAGATGAACACGGCGAAGGCGTCGTGCACGGTGACGCGTGCCCACTGCGTGCAGGCGGGCGGCGATGTGTCGATTACTATAACCGCACAGGACTAAAGGGCTATGAGTGTGAATGTGACAAGGGTTGTCAAGTTCCGGCGCAAACCCGTCGTGCTGCGAGGGCCGCAGGCATGGAGCGACTGCGCGGTAGGGTATCCGTTTGAGTGTGGCGCGGAGGGCGAGGAGTGGAAGGATGTGGTAATCTATGGCGACAACTGGTACAGCTGCGTCAAGAGCCACGCCAAGACCCCGACCAATTATCCCGGTAGCAACGAGGCGGAGGCCAACGGCTATTGGCGTCTGGCCGACAAGATAGAAATGGTGGCGACGAAGATTCTGTTGGCACAGTATGCCCTGGTGAAGAACCTGGGGGTGGAGTGTGTCGACATGAAAAACCGATTTGGTGTCACCGTTTTCCGGGCAAAAGATGGCGAGGTCATTTGCCGAGAAGGAACTTTTTATAACGCTGTGATCCGGGGGCTTACAGTTTCCACCCTGACTAATGAAATCTGTACCTCGAATCTCTCCAACCAACAAAATCCAAACGCTCCATTAGGAGGAGACGTTTGCTTACAGGCAAGCGCTCTGCGTTTGGAGGAGTTGCCGCCTGGTACTGCTCGAAGTCTGAAAATATTGAACGAGTATACCGGCACGTCGGCGCCGGGAAATCTGGTGCTACAATCCGCAACAGAGAATGTTTTTATTTCAAAATCAGGCAATACCATGATTAATCTGGTGAGTGGTAAAATAACTTTGTCAAGGTGCGGCTTTAATAGTGGCAAATTCATTGAACTTTTTGGAGTGCGGCCCCCTGATTCCTCAAAAACGACCTGGTATATTTCGGAAAGACAGCTTGGAATAACTGAACAATAACAAATAAACAGATATGACTATGGCAGTTAAAAAAACAAAGAAACTGAGCGGACAGACGGTGACTGCGACTGTGGCCGCGGGTGAGAAGTTCGCGAAGGTGGATGCCAACGGCAAGGTGACGCTGATCGACACGGCGAATCTCAAGGCGGCGCTGATGGGTGGTCTGGACATGGAGCGCATGATGGATGGTGTGTTTATCATGTATCACAGCAAGGCGGCTAATTTCCCGCTGGCTGTGAGGCCGAGCGCATGGCCGGGGCTGCAGAGTGCCGGAGAGGTGGCCGACGGCGTGATGATTGTGGAGGGTGGCAAGACTCTGGTGGTGGCGCCGACGGAATCGGACAGCTCGGGGCTGCTGTGGTGTTCGGCGAATGTCGACGGCGGGGCGGTGAAGGCTGCTGACCGCGCGGCGGCTATGGCCGACATGGAGGGTAAAGCCAACACGGCGGCGATCATCGCGAAGAGTACGTCGGCGGCGGTGACCAATACGGCTGCCTACGCTCCGGGGTTCTGCAATCTCTACAGCCGTGTGAATGCCAACGGCAAGGGACTGACGGCGGGCAAATGGTGGCTGCCATCGATGGGTGAGATGGCGATGATCTCCGCCAATCTGGCGAAGATAAATTATTGCCTAGGGCTGATCAACGGTGCTACGCTGTTTACGAGGGGAGTGTACTGGAGCAGCACTGAGGGTGGCGCTGCAAATGCGTGGCGCATTTATCCTCATGAGTATAATCTGTACAACGGCGTCAAGACTGGCGACAGGTGCAAGGCGCGCCCCGTGTCAACTTTCCTGCAATGACATTTCCGACAAAAAAATCAATCTTTAACCTTTCATCATGGAAACCGCAGACATATTGACCATAATAGGGAGCATCGGAGGTGTGCAGGGCTTCATCGAGCTTGTAAAATGGTGGCACGGGCGCAAGGTGCAGGAGCGCCACGACATTGCGGATGTGGAGGAGGAGGAGAATCAGAACGACCGTGCCCAGATTGACTGGCTGGAGAAACGGCTGGCGAACCGCGGCGAGAAGGTGGATGCCTTATACTGCGAGTTGCGCAAGACTCAGGCCGATCTGCTGGCGCAGATTCACGCCAACCATGAGCTTGCTCTGCAGTTGAAGGAGGCGGAGATAAAGAAGTGCCACAAGCACGGATGCAAAGACCGCCAGCCCCCGAGCGACTACTGACCGATTCCGCGAAAATTCCGCGAAAATTCCGTGAAAATTCCGTGAAACTTCTCAAAAAATGCAGAAAATGAGAAGTATAGCGGAAATAGTTCTCAAAAACAAGCAATTTCTTTAACCACCATGGAGAGAAAAATCGACAGAATCATGAAATATTTCAGTTTTCAGGAGATGGAGCGCAGCGATACTGCCGTGCGCTATGCCATCGACAACACAATTCCGGAGAGTCTAAAAAATAATGTGGCGCGACTTGTAGACAATGTGCTTGACCCGCTGCGCGAGGCGTGGGGGCGCCCGCTGGCTGTGAGCAGCGGCTACCGGTGCCCGGCGCTCAACAAAGCGGTAGGCGGCTCTGCCACCTCACACCATCTGAGGGGTATGGCTGCTGACATCACCACGGGCAACAATGCGGATAACCGCAGGCTGTTTCAGCTGATCATCAACCTCGGGTTGCCGTTTACGCAGCTAATCGACGAGAGAGATTTCAGCTGGGTGCATGTAAGCTATGACCCCGCAAACGTCAAACGCCAGGTGCTAAAGCTATGAGGCGGCTGTTGCTGATGGCCGCGGCTGTTGTGACGCTGGCGGGGTGCTCGCCGCGGGTGCGCCATGTGCCGGTGGAGAGCGTGAGGACGGAGTGGCGCGACCGGGATGTGGAGCGGGTGGTGGCTGACACTGTCCGCGACGCGCGGGTGGTGTGGATCAAGGGTGACACGATGGTTGACATCAGGCGTGAGGAGCGCCTGCGCCGGGTGGAGATCCACGACACGTGCATTGTGGAGAGAACAGACACCATCCGCGAGACCCGCGAGGTGGAGCGGCAGCTGACGCGCTGGCAACAGGCGAAGATGGATTTCGGCGGGGCCGCCATATGGGCGGCGGTGCTGGCAGTGTGTTATCTTTTATTCAGGATTATCCGTAAAATCAAATCTTAATTATCACGTGAAAAATCAATGATCAGTCGGATTTCGATTTTATAAGGAGGCGGGGAGCCAGTCGATGGAGCGGTAGATTATTTCCGTTTTCCGTAGAGTACCCAGTCTATTACTCGACGATTAGCCTCATCAACTTTCCGCTGGTCAAAATCGATATAAATGTCGGTCACAGAATAGCCACCGTGGCCGAGAGCCGCCGCAATAGTTTCCTTTGGAATATCAAGCGATGCCGCAACGGTGGCCCACGAATGGCGTGCCCAGTAGGAGGTCAGGCCGGGTAACCGAAAGCGATCTTTAAAATCGCTCAGAGCCTTACAGAGGTGGGCGTAAAATGAACGGTAGTTCGCGCACGTATCGAGATATGACAGTAACCACGACTGCCCTCTGTAGCGCGCGAGAAGTTCTGCACACTCCGGCTCAACTTTGATGGAGTAGAGGCGGTGTGTTTTGGCACGTGCATATTCAATGCGGCCATCGTCAGAAAGAGAACGCAAACGGCATAGGTCGACAATGTTAATGCCACAAAGCATGAAGATGATTTTGAAGCAGTCGAGGTAGCGCTGCTCATGCGGGGCGACCTCCGCGAAGAACAATTTACGGAGTTGGTCTACGGTCAAAGCCCGCGGGCGCGTCGGTTCAGGAGTAATTTTAAACCTCCGGAACGGATAGCAGGTTATAAGATCCTCCGAAATTGCATCGTTGAAGACGGCGCGGATATTCCGGAAATGGATGTTGCGGGCATTTCGCGCTGGGGATGTTTGAGCGAGAAACTTATCGAAGCCACGTAGCCATGCCGTATCCATTTCCTCAAAAGTTAAATCGTCAGCACTATTCGGGAGATACGCTCGCAGACGTGAAAGGGTGGCACGATACACGCGCTGGGTGCCGGGGGAGTGCCGGTCTACAAAAGCGTTGAAGTGAGACACGAAAGTAAGCCGCGCAGCCGTAGCCGGTTCGTCCTCCGGGTACAGTTCCGAGATCACCCTTTGTTTGATGTCGCAGGCGCGAAGCCCCGAGAGTGCACCGGATGATTCCAGACGGAGCAGAATGAAATCGACCGCCACTTTACGGTCTGCGATCATTGCATTAAACTGCTGCCTTCGCGGATGGGCAATTATAATCTGGCGATAGGCATCCCATTGCGACGGAAGCAACGAGATGTTTAGAGGGATTAGGGCACGGACTCCCTTTTTGGTGATAACGAGTTTAAGGGGTGCGGGCGCCCCGGAGCCGCAATCGCGACAGTCGAGATAGAATCGGGTTGTAACCATGGTAGAAAATTCACCCGCTTGTATTCCGCTTGTGAGCCGCTTGTATTCCGCTTGTGAGCCGCTTGTGAGCCGCTTGT
>ULWO01022513.1_pt1 | contig 21709 bp, 18 predicted proteins | sample 1960421 | NCBI WGS metagenome assembly ULWO01 (sample SAMEA4835814, study PRJEB28245) | human gut metagenome | biome: gut microbiome; material: fecal sample | place: Denmark | collected 2008 | reverse complement strand
CCGCATTTTTCCATCCCCCGGCGCGACTGTCGGTTGCCGTCGTAGTATCCGCACCATACGGCGGAGAGGTTTAGGTCTGTAAAACAACGGTGTAGCAGGCACTGCACAGCTTCGGGGATAAGTCCTTGCCCCCAGTAGGGCACGCCTATCCAGTAGCCTATTTCGGCCTCGTCGTTTTTTATCGCCGCGCTGTGCATGCCGTCGCCGAACATTATGCCTGCGCTGCCTACGGGTTCGCCCGTCTTTTTCAGCATAACGGCGTATGTCTCCGGTGCGGCGAAGACGGTGCGTATTATTTCGAGGCTGTTCTCCACCGATGTGTGCGGCGGCCATCCGGCTATTGGGCCGATGGCCGGGTCTTTGGCGTATTTGTACAGTGCCTCCGCGTCAGTTTCATGCCAGGGGCGGAGGATGAGGCGTGATGTTTCAAGGCGGTTACTCATTGTGAGTTGTCTGTTAAAATGATGTTTTTTGAATATGAACAAATGCAAATATACTGATTTTTTTGTACATTCGCATCATGAACGTGTTTAATCAAAATAGGAAATAATGTTATTGTCAACAACACCGACTATTGAAGGGCGCCGCATTCTTGAATATAAGGGCGTGGTGACGGGAGAGACTATTGTAGGCGCGAATGTGCTTAAGGATTTTATGGCCAGTTTGAGCGATTTTTTCGGCGGCCGTAGCGGTACGTATGAAAAGGTGCTGCGCGAAGCCAAGGAATCGGCCATGCGCGAAATGGAAGAGCGTGCCATGGAACTGGGCGCTAACGCCGTTGTGGGCATTGACCTTGACTATGAGACGATAGGGCAGGGCGGCTCAATGCTTATGGTTACATGCAGCGGAACTGCAGTAGTAATTTGAAAGGTGAAAAAGTGAAAAGGTAAAAAGGTAAAAAACCGAACGTCTATATGTGTTGTAGAGAATATAGTTTTTACCTTTTTACCTTTTTACCTTTTTACCTTTTCACTTTTTCACTTTTTCACCCTTTCACTTTTCCCAGTTCGTAAGCGCGTGCGGCCATTCGGTTTATGATGCTTTCCGCGAAGTCGATGTCGATTTCACCGATTGAGGAGTTGCGGGTGTACGATTTTACGTGTTCCTCTTCGGTTTCAATATGTCCGGCGAGGAGGTTTGTGAAATTGCGCTTGTATTCTTCAACCATTACGGCATGTATATCATCGGTGCGGCAGGCGAAGCGCACGAGTTCCATATCGGTTGTGGCCGGTGTGGCGAACTGTTTTAGCAGGCTTTCTATTTCGTCGGCCTTGTAGTTCATCCGTGCCAGGGCGTAAAAGGCTTCCTGGTTGAAATGTTTGGAGATACGCTCGTAGCGGTCGAGCATCATGCGCTTAATGTTCTTAGGCTCGAAAAGTTCCGAAGTTTCGCTGTCGGTTTGTGTTTCAAGTACTCCTGTGACGTAGTATTTGAAGAATGCCCGTACAAGGGCGGCTATGGCAATGTCTTTTCCGCAATTCATAATTTACAATTCATGTTTTGTATTTCTTTTAGCACCGCATCTATGTTTCTTTTAAGTCCTTCGTATTTCGCCCGTTTCACGGCACTGCCCTTGAACAGGTAGCGGTATCGCTCAATGGTAAGGTTTTGCCAGTCGTGGCGTGTCATGCCGAGCAGTTCGGGCTTTGGCTGTAGTTGCGGGTCGTCGGTCGGTGTGGCGAAGCGGTTGTGCGGGCAGGCGTCTTGGCAGCGGTCGCAGCCGTAGATGCAGTTGTCCGCTTTTTCAGCTATGTCTACGGGCAGGTCGCCGCGGTGCTCAATAGTGAGGTATGACAGGCATTGGGCAGAGCACATCTGGCCGTTATATGTTAGCGCACCGGTGGGGCAGGCGTCCATGCAGGCGTGGCATGTGCCGCAGCGTGAGGGGACGGGACTGTCATATTCAAGTTCGATGTCGAGAAACAACTCGCCGAGGAAGAACATGCTGCCTGCATGGGGTATGATGAGCTGGTGGTTGCGGCCCGTCCAGCCGAGTCCTGCCTGTTCCGCCCAATAGCGTTCAAGCACAGGGGCGGTGTCGCAAAAGGCGCGGTAGGCGGTTATGCCGAGGCGCGATGCGAGCGTGTGCAGGCGCGACTTTACAATGTCGTGATAATCTTGGCCGAGGGCGTAGGAGGCTATTTGCGGTTCTCCGTCAGGCAGTTTTCTGCCTGGGGCGTAGTTTAGAGCTACGCATACAATGCTTTTTACACTGGGCATGAGCAGGGTAGGATCAAGACGTTTTTCAACGTTGCGCTCCATATAGTCCATGCCGGCATGGCCGCCAGCATCGAGCCAACGGCGGAACTGGTCTGCGCAACTGGCTGGTACGGGGGCGGCTTTGACTATTCCGCAGGCGAAAAAGCCGAGGACTTTTGCCTCGGCTTTTATTTGTTCACTCGAAAGTCTTGAATTCATACCCTTGCTCTTTCAACCATTTCAATGCTTCGGGCAGTGCGTAGCGCAGCTTGTCAATGCTTTTCAATGAATCATGGAAAGTTATTATCGAGCCGTTGCGTGTGTAGCGTTTCACGTTTTTGAGCACGTCTTCGGCTGTTAGCCACTTGCTGTAGTCGCGTGTTACGAGGTCCCACATGATAATCCGGTATTTGCGGCCGAGGCAAAAGTACTGTTCCCAGCGCATCCAGCCGTGTGGCGGGCGGAAAAGGTGCGCCCCTATAAGGTAGTTGGCTTTTTCGGTATTCGTGCGGTAAGCTTTGGTGGTATGCTTTATGCCTCCCCAATGGTTGTACGTATGGTTGCCTACCTGATGTCCCTCGTCAACTATCCGTTTGAACAGTTCCGGGTATTTCCTTACATTGTCGCCCACCATGAAGAATGTGGCTTTGATGCCGTTGTCGGCCAATGTGTCCAGAATGAACGGTGTAGATTCAGGTATCGGGCCGTCGTCGAATGTCAGGTAAACGGCTTTCTCCGTTTTGTCCATGCGCCATGTCGCCCGTGGATATAGCCATCGTAGCCATTTGGCTGGCTGCTCGATAATCATTTTTTTCTTTTCAGTAGTAAAGTAGTAAGGAGAGAAGGAGTAAGCAAGAATGCTTTGTTTTATTATCTTTTCCTTACCGGATAGTTCTATTATTTTAGGAAATTAAGATGTAAGAGGAGAGAAGTGGCAAGCAAGTGTATTTACTCCTTGACTACTTCTCTCCTTACTCCTTGTAAACTTACTGCGGCATCACTCCGCCTTTGCTTTGGTATGTCGCCATGTCAGCCTTGAGTTGTGTTTCAAGTTTGTCGGCAAGTGCCTTGTCGAACAAGTCGGCATTGTCAATGCACATGCTCATGATGTATATGTGCATCATGCAGTCTTGCTGGGCTTGTGTAAAGCGGCTCCCTTTGAGCGAGTTATACCATGCCATATACTGATGTGCGTTGTTGAACACCTGCTTTGTCGTTTCGGCGGCTTTTGCCTTGTAGCTGTTGTTATGGCTGCTGAGCAAAGCGTATGCCTTGGCGATGTCGAGTCCGCCGCTAAGGTAGTTCATTGGGACGTTATATGACGGTATTACCTTTTCAGCGTAAGCGAGCGCCTTCATTGCCTTGTCGGTCTTGCCTTCGGCGATGAGGTGCAGGGCAAGCTGGGCGAACAACCGGCGGTGGGTGTAACACATGCGCATCACTGTTTCGTCAAGGTAGATGCCCTTCTTGTCGATGCCTCCGTATTTGAAGCGTGTCATCATGTTTGTGTAGACGCGTTCAGAATCGAAGTTCTTTGCTCCGGCCGCGTTGGTGGTGAACGGAGTGATGCGGTTGGCGAGTCCCTCCTGTACGAAGTTGTCGCCAAGGTTCATGTAGTTCTCCGAACCTACCGTAGTGGCAACATATACGGGACGTGTCCAGTTGCATTGTGCAAGAATTTCAAGCATCATCAGGTCATTCTTGTAAAGCGCGTTCTTGCCTTTGAGTGATATGACCATGCGATCTGGTATTGAGTCGGCAGCCATTATCATGCCGCTCTTGCGCACTGCGTCCTTGTCGATTGTAATGTACAGTGTGTCTGTCGGTATCACGTGCATGTCTGGATTCTTAGTGCGCACCCAATATTTCATTATGTTCTTGACTTCAAACGGATTTTCGCCGAATGCTGCCTTTGCTTCATCAGGATGAGTCTTGTAGAAGTCGAGAACCTGACCCTTCAGTTCAGGCTGCACGTCGATGTAGTCGTTTGTGCCCGAGCAGTAATCAAGGCGCGGCCATGTTACCGGCAGTGCAGGCGAGTCGTAAGCGTCGCGGCACATCTGGTCGATATACCAGTCTGTTGCCAGATAGCTGAGGTTGCATACACGGGCATCTGTCCTTACCCCTTCGACATCCTGATTGTACCACAGAGGGAATGTGTCGTTGTCGCCGTTGGTGAAGATAATCGGGTTGCCTTTGTCCTGAAGGGACATGAGGTAATTCTGTCCGAAGTCACGGCACACGTAACGCCCGCTGCGGTCGTGGTCGTCCCAGGTCTGGCTTGCCATCTGTATCGGGACGAGCAGGCATAGAACAGACACCACGGCGGTCGCTGCTATACTGTTGAGTTTGGCGTATTTCTTTAGCAGGTCGATGATTGCCGCTACGCCGATGCCGCACCATATGGCGAACGCATAGAATGAACCGGCGTAAGCGTAGTCACGTTCACGTGGCTGCATCGGCGTCTGGTTGAGGTAAAGCACGATGGCGAGGCCTGTCATGAAGAACAGGAAGAACACTACCCAGAACTGCCTTATGCCGCGCTGTCCGCGGTAAGCCTGCCAGAACAGGCCGATGAGTCCGAGCAGCAGAGGCAGGCAGTAGAACACGTTGTGCCCCTTGTTCTGCTTCAGGTCGTCGGGCAGTTTGCTTTGGTCGCCCAGTCTCCAGTTGTCTATGAACGATATGCCCGTGAGCCAGTTTCCGTGCTCCGGTTCGCCGTTGCCCTGTATGTCGTTCTGCCTTCCTGCGAAGTTCCACATGAAGTAGCGCCAATACATGAAGTTGCACTGGTATGACAGGAAGAAGTAAAGATTTTCAAACATGGTCGGCATCTTCACCATAATAGGCTCTCCGCAGCGGTCGTAAGGCACTTGCTTGCCGTCAACGCCGCCCATCCAGCTCTCGTATGCTTCGGCGTGGCTTGAACTCCACATCCTCGGGAAGAGCATGTTCTGCGCGTAGGCGTAGTCGCGCTTGCGGCTTACAATGAAGTATGAGTCCTTCTCGTCGGGCGAAGCTTTTTCCTTGCGCTGGTAGATTGGCGCGCCGTACACCATGTGCGGACGGCACATGCCGTCTTCGACGTCGAGCTGCACCTGCGAGGTGTAAGCCTGTCCGTAGACGAGCGGTTTGTCGCCGTACTGCTCGCGGCTAAGGTAGCTGCCGAGGGTGAAGATGTCTTCGGGCGAGTTTTGGTCCATTGGAGGGTTGGCCGAAGAGCGTATTACGGTTACGGCGTAGCTTGAATATCCAATCATCAGCATCAGCATGCAGAGCAGCGTGGTGTTCTTTATGCGTGCGCTTACGAGCGGCTTGTTGTTCACCTTGCGGTTGACGACGAACCAAAGCACGGCCAAGACGACAACTCCTGTGAAGAATGCCGCCCAGCCGTAGCCGTAGAATGGCACGCCGAGCATTGCCACAGCGAGCAGGAACGAGAGGTTGCCGCGCTTGAAGTTCTTGCCGGTGTAGCTCTCGTAGATGGCCCAAATAACTGCCGCAACGAGCAGTATGATGTAGATTATCACACCGGTATTGAACGGGCAGCCCAGCGTATTGACGAAGAACAGCTCGAACCAGCCGCCTACAGTGATGATGCCCGGCACCACGCCGTAAAGTATTGCGGCGATGAGCACGAACGAAATGAGCAGCGCAATGAGCGAGCCTTTGAGGTTGGCGTTGGGGAATTTGCGGTAATAGAACACCAAGACGATGGCCGATACGCAGAGAAGGTTGAGCAGGTGGACGCCTACGCTAAGTCCGGTCATGTACATAATCAGCACAAGCCAGCGGTCGCTGTGCGGCTCGTCGGCGTGGTCTTCCCATTTCAATATAAGCCAGAACACCACCGCAGTGAACGCCGACGAGTAGGCATAAACCTCGCCCTCGACGGCACTGAACCAAAACGTGTCGCTGAACGTGTAGATGAGTGCGCCCACAAGGCCGCTCGCCTCGATGGCAATCAGCTTGTTGGTGGTAAGCGCGCTCCAGTCTTTCAGTATCAGTTTACGTGTAAGGTGGGTGATTGTCCAGAACAGGAACAATATACACGTTGCGCTAAGCAGTGCGCTCATTGTGTTCACCATCATCGCCACTTGCGACGGGTCGCTGGCGAACTGTGAGAACAAGTTGGCCGTGAGCATGAAGAACGGTGCTCCAGGCGGATGGCCTATCTCTAATTTGTAACCTGTTGTGATAAATTCAGGACAGTCCCAAAAACTGGCTGTCGGCTCGATAGTGCTGCAATATACGAAGGCCGCTATGAAGAATGCCAGCCAGCCAAGGATATTGTCAACCAACCTAAATTGTTTCATTTACTGATATGTGTGATAATTATTTGTTCCGCAATGAAAACGCCATAAAGCGCTGCAAAGATACAAACTTTGTGCCGTGAAGCAGTAAGTTTATTATATTTTAACGCTGTGCGCCGCGCATGGAGGAGGCTTGCAGGCTTGTGAATTCGGTTTGGAAGTTGTCTTTTTCGACAACGGTAAACTTGCCTTCTTCCCATTGCGGCCAGCAGTCGAGCCAATATTCGAACTCTCCCGAGATGTCGTCGTTGTAATAATCTTCGTCGGTTGTCACCTCGATTTTGTCTCCGTAGGCCATTATTCCGCGTACAAACCTGCTCTGCCTGAACTCCGCCATGTAAGTGATGCCGTTGTCGATGCACCTTATATAATAAGGTTTGTCATAATCTTTTTCGGCGTCTTTAATGAATATGTGGGCGATGTTGTCAAGCAGCTGACGGCTTATGTCGCGCTTGTCGAGCGTCAGCCTGACGTCCGCGAATACCGAGGCGGGCGTGTGGTGCAGCTCGCATTGCACGTTGACGCCAAGCCTTTCAACTTCGGCTGTGATTTTGTCCGAGCGCGCCTTAGCCTTTTTATCCGGGCAATCGGGCGGCAGCCATATTTCGTAAGAGTTTATTATGAACTTTTTTTCATTGGCGAGCAGGGTGTATTTTATGAATGTTGTGCCGAACTGTTCTATGGCGTAATAGTTGCTGTCGGCCTTGTTGAAGTCAATGAATGTCCTTTTCTGCCAAACTTCCAAACGCCGTTCCAACCAGCGTCTTGCCATAAAGTCGCGGCCGTGAAGTGCCGTACAGGTAAGCAGGATTGCTACCATTGTCAGCAATGGGGCACCGTCGCGGTAGCCGTCTTTGTCTGTCGGAGCAAGGAATATGTAACAATACAGGTAGTAAAACAATACCGCCGCGCAGCCTATGAGCCATACCATGCCGAGCACGGAGTCAGCCAAATGGAAGAAGATTACGGCCTTGCGCCCTTCTTTTCCGTAATGTATAAATCTTACGGGGATATATACGCAGGTGACGACAATTATCCCCAATGCCGTGTTGGCGGTGCCTACGGTGTATGCTAACAGGCAGAGCATGACCGCAGTGGCGAGCCTGATTATGGTTGGCTTAACATGTATCATTATGCTTAAAAACCTAACATGGCCGTTGGTTGTATGCCAAGTATGCGGCAGATAAGGCTTGCTATTTTGAGCGAAGGTTCTGAACGGCCTGACACATAGTCGTTTACACGCGACGGACTTACCCCGAGTTCCTGGGCCAGTTGCTTCTGTGTCATTCCCTTTTCTTCAAGCGACGAACTGATAAGTTCTGCCACAGTAGGCACGCCTATGGGGTAATGTTCCTTTTCGTATGCTATCACTATGTCTGACATCAAGGTCAGTTCCGTGGCATTTTTGTCATCGGCCGGAGTGTCTTCGCCGACTAAAGGCAAAAGCTCTTCTATCCTTTCAAGTGCAAATTCGTATTGTTGTTTTGTTATTTTGTCCATTTCTTTATTGTTAAATCGTCGAACAATCAATTTTATCATATTCTTTGTGTGTTCCGATGAAGCGGATGAAAATATACCCGATGGTGAATTTCACCACAACGACAAGGCGGTAGTTGTTACCTTTTATGTTGAATACGTAATGCTGGTTGCCTACATAGTCGGTTGCAGGAAAGTCTACTTTTATTTCTGACAGGTTTCTCCATTCCGCTTTTTCCGCGATGTTATACCACCGCTCAAGCGGCACACGGGAGTCCTCATGCCCTTTTGTCTCATAAAATTCCTTGAGCTTTCGGTGTGAAACGATCCTCATCCTTTTTCTTGCAAAGGTAAAAAATAATATTGACATACAAAATTATTTGCCTATAAAATATTGAAAAATAAAATTTGGTTTGTTGTTGATTATGTATTTACATGTCGTTCGGTTCATTGTCGCTGAAAGCAAGATTTCATTTATATAATGGCAATAAGTTAGGTTAAGACATGTGTCTTGATTTTGATGTGTTATCCGTTTGTTTTTTGTGTTGTTTTCTTTTGTTTTGCAAAAGGCCGTCTTTTAGCTTCCAAAAGGCCATGTTTTACACGCTGAAAGGCCACCTTTTACAATGCAAAAGGTGACCTTTTGCAAAGCCGTTAGTTCAGGCTTGTTCCGGCATGGGTGTAATTTTATGCCGCGTATGGCGTTAGAATGTAATGCGGCCTGCTGTTCGGGGCGCTTGTTTTTGAAATAAATTGCGGTGCCGGATGCAGTAATCTGCTGTTTCCGCACTCATAGAATAACAGGCTGCAGCAAGGCTTGCGTAATGTTGATGACGACAGAAGAACTTATCAGAAGGTGCAAGGAGGGTGACCGCAGCGCGTGGGCTGCGCTGTATCGGGCGTATTCGGGCAAGATGTTCCGGGTGTGCCTGCGCATAGTCGGCGACGAGGCGCAGGCGCGTGACGTGCTGCACGACGGCTTCATCGTTGTGTTCTCCTCGCTCGGGGCATTGCGCGAGCCGCATCATGTCGAGGCGTGGATGGGCAGGATTATGACTAATCTCGCACTGAAAGCCGTCGGCAGCCGTAACGGCTGTGTGCCGATGGACAATGTGGAGGCCGACAGCTTGTGCGCCGACGATGACTGTCCTGACGGTGTTGTGCCGTTTGACGAGATAATGGCGATGGTTGACCGCCTGCCCGATGGTTACCGCCGTGTGTTCAGGTTAGCGGTGGTTGACGGTCTGCCGCACGGCGAAATAGCCCGCATGCTGGGCATAGAGCCACGTTCTTCGTCATCGCAGTTGTCACGTGCGAAGCGTGCCCTGCGCATAATGGTTGCCGAATACCGCGCACGGATGGGAGCTGTTGTGCTGCTGTTGGCCGTTGCGCTGGCGGTGGGCGTGCTTGACGGGCCGGTCAGCCGTCGTCATGCAGGTCTGCGGTACGGTGGTGACGGCACTTGTAAGGAGCCGGTTGCCAAGGCCGAAAGGCGTGAGGCAGCTATGGAAAGGACGGCAGGCGATATTCCTGTCACGGTTTCCGGCCGTGCCGTTGCGCCTTTGAGCGGCATTGCTGACAGCGTTCGCCGCGGTGTGGAGGCTCCGCCGGAAATGCCGGATGTTGCTGATGTTACGGGCGTAGGCATATTGGACGGCGGTGTCCGTCTGACAGATGTTCCTCCGTTGCGCCGGGTTGAGGCAGCCGTAGCTGATGTTTGCGGCGGTGGGCGGCCATTGAAGGGCGGCCGGAAGTGGCTGTTTGGCCTCGGCTCTGCGGCCGGTCGCGGTTCCGGCGGCATGGCTGCGAGAGTGCTGCGGCTGATAAGCGGCGGCGCAGGTTCGGCCACAAGGGTGAACATAGAGACGTGGGAGGAACTGGTAAATTACCTTACTTACGATACAGGCAGCGGTCTTTCGCAAGAGGAAAGGACAGCTCTGCTGGAAATAGCGTACAATAACAACGGGCGCATCATAACGAAGAAAGACTTTGAAAGCCCGTTGCAGATTGGGCTGGACTTCAGCAAGCGGTTTACGGACAGGTGGAGCCTGGACTTCGGACTGCGGTTTACGCGCCATACAACCAACCTCCTTACAGGGCGCGCTGACACCACTGGAATAACTGAAAGGCAGCGGACTTTCTTCATAGGAGTGCCCGTCAGTGCTTCGTACAGGTTCTTGCACAAAGGCCGTTGGAGCGTTTACGGCACGGCGGGCATGGCTTTGGACATTCCGTTTTATGGCAAGTCAGACGTCAGGTTCAACCTTGACAACGCGGTGATTTACAGTTCGGAACACAGGCTCGGGCTTCCTCGCTGGCAGTGGTCGGTAAGTGCCGGGGCTGGCGTGTCGTATGAACTCGCACCGGGATTGCAGCTGTTCTTCTCTCCGAAACTGACATGGTATGTGCCCAACGGCGGCAAGACGGAGACACAGTGGGGCGACAAGCCGTTGCAGGTGGACTTCCCGTTCGGTTTAAGAATAGTGTTAGACTGAGTTTTTTGTCATGATTGCCGGTGCAGTATTTTGCAGGTTTTGCCATCATAAGGTAAAAAACGAAGGCAAAATGCAGAAAAGGCATAACGACCGTTATCGCTATTTTAAGGAAGAGGCAGCTACGGCTGAAAAGTATTTCATTCCTTACATATCAAGATATGCCGTTGTTGAAGGCAGTAAAGTGCTTGAAGCGGGCTGCGGCGAGGGCGGCAATCTGTTACCGTTCGCACGCATGGGATGCAGTGTTACGGGTGTGGACGTGTCGGAGTTGCGCATAAGCCAGGCTTCAGATTTCTTCTCGCGTGAGGGCATCGGGGGAAAGTTTGTGTGTGCGGACATACTTGACTATGATGCCGGAGACCGCAGGTTTGACATAATAATACTACATGACGTGATTGAGCATGTGGCCTGCAAGTCTGCGTTGCTTGCGCGGTTGAGGCGGCTGCTTGCGCCCGGCGGCGTTGTGTTTGTGGCCTTTCCGGCATGGATGATGCCGTTCGGCGGCCATCAGCAGATAGCGCGCAGCCGTGTTGTCAGTCATGCTCCGTTCGTGCATTTGCTGCCCTCCGGCTGGTATAGGCGGCTGCTTGTAATGTCGGGGGAGGACGGGTTTACGGTAAACGAGCTTATGTCGATACATAAGACGCGCCAGACGGTGGAGGGTTTTGACCGTCTGGCGCGTGGCGCAGGCTTCAAAGTGCAAGACAGGCAGTTGTGGTTTGTCAATCCTCATTACTACATCAAGTTCGGCCTTCGCCCCGTCCGGATGTGCCGCTTGCTGTCAGGCATTCCATACATTAGGAACTTCATGGCTACGTCATGTTTTTATATGCTTTCCAATTGACGGCCTTTTACCGTGCAAAAGACCGTCAATTGCAAGCTAAAAGGCCACCTTTCGCACTGCGAAAGGTGGCCTTTTGCTAACTTGTTGGTTATCAGGTGGTTGGCAATGCGTGCCTGGACGCATTATATTAGCCGGCGTAATGGGACGCCAGTCAGATGGCTGTGCCCTGGAAAATATTGCTTTCTTCCAGCGGAACGGTGTCGCCGTCGAGCGTGATGCGGCCCGAACGGAAGTTCTGCTGTATGCTGGCCGTGGCCTGGTTGCCGCCGTTCCACAGGGTGATGAACACTTGGGCTGATATTCCCACGCCGTTGACGTTGGCCTGTATGTATATGTTGCCCTTCTTGTCGGTAGTCTTTTTATAGCCCGACACGCTGCCTTCAAGGGTGATGCCGCCAAGCCCGTTGAAGCCCGGCCACGGCACGTTGAACGCCACCTGCACCACGGCTTTGTCGCCGCAGAAGGCGATGAAGTTGGTGTTTGACGTTACGTGTACGGTATATCCGCGCTTGAATGTAACCTCGTCGGCCTCGATGACGAACGCCGTATCGTTGATTGCACTTTGCGCCTTGAGATTCATCAGGCTGTCTATGCGCGCCTGCATGGCCTTGCGTTCCTGCTTTGAAGGCTTCTTGTTGCCTGCTGTCTGTGCGCCTGCGGTGATGACGGCCAATACCGCCACTACTGCCGTTAAAACAAATTTTCTCATAATCATGGAATTTAATGTCCTCCTATATATAAAACATGCAGGTAAGGCAGACATTGCCTGGCAGATGGTGAAATAGTGGTAAAATGGCTAAACGAATATTTCAACGCCGAGGGCCAGCAGGGCGTAGCGTGCCAGTTTTCCTGCCGTAACGCTGACAACGGTCAGCGTGATGTTGGCGCGCATCAGGCCGAGTACAATGGTTATGCCTTCGCCTATTACGGGCAGGAAGGCGAAAAAGCCCGTCCAGGCTCCGCGTCCGGCCATGAAGCGGCGTGCCCGGTCGAGGTCTTTGGGCTTTACGTGGAGGTAACGCTCAATCCAGTCCATGCGCCCCAGCGTGCCAATCCAATAATTGAACATGCTGCCGAGAGTGTTGCCCACCGTGCCGTATATCACCAAAGCCCAAGGGTCAAGCCCTGCCGCCATGAGCGCAAGCATTACAACTTCGCTGCTCAAGGGGAAGATGCTGCCGGCGAGGAAGGCCGAGACAAGCATTCCGGCGTAGCCGTAGTCGGTCAGTATCCCTATCAAAGACTCCATGGGGAAAGGTTGTTTGCAGCCGGGGTGAGGTTTGACATGTTGAACGCCGTAGCCGCCAGGGCGAGCAATGCAAGCAGGATGAACGCGATGTTGGTGAACCGTGTGCAGGTGAGTGCGAAGAAGTGCCCGGCCAGGATGGATGCGTTTACGATGAGTATGCCCGTAAGCTGTCCGGCATTTGCCGGCTGCAACACTGCCAGTGCGGCGGTGAACGCCGCCAGCGTGATAAGCATCTCGTAAATCATTCGCGTGCGGATTTTGTCCTTGTAGCTGTTGCGCAGGAAGTGTACGGCGCCTATGGCCGTCACAAGCAGAGTGAAGCCGAAGGCTACGGCGGTGCCGACGGAGACGGTGATGTCGTATGGACGTGCCGTCCAAATGTTTGACTCAAGCTCATTGACGACAGTCCAAAAGCCGTCGGTCATGGCACAATATCCGCCGATGAACCAGTAAGGTGCGGTAAGTCCGATGACTGACGCCCAGAAGTTGCGCCAGCTCATGGCCATGAGGTTGGTGCCGATTAGCACCCACAACACCGGCACGAAGAACAGCGACTGGGGGTAGATGACGCTTGCAATGCCTATGAACATGAAAGCGTAAAACATGCGTCCCTGCGCCCGCTTGTCCTGATATGACGCGAAGAGCAGCAGGTATGACGCGATGAAGCACAGCTGCATTATTACCACGTCGATGTTTCCTATGACGGGGGCGGCCATCGTTCCGAGCACAAGGAACGTGCATGACACCATGCGGCTGTACACCCTGATGAGGGCGTTGCGGTTGTTAAGCTCGACCATCAGGTATGCCGACAAGGCGAATACTGCCAGTTCGGCATACATTCTGCCGTGCAGGGCGCATGCAGTGAGCCATACGGCCAGCGCGTAAACCGCCGTTACGGGCAGCGCGAAGCGGCTTTCGGATATTCTGTTTTGTAATCGCTTCATTATTATTGAGTTAAGAATTAAGAGTTAAGAATTAAGAAAAAATGCGGCGAAGGTAATTTTCTTAATTCTAAACTCTTAATTCTTAATAGCTTTTAAAGGTCTTTCCCTATGTCGCTGCGGAAGTATTTGTCGGTAAAATTGATTTTCTGCGCTTCCTTGAACGACTTTGCCAAGGCTTCCTCCTTGTCTTTCCCGTATGAGCTTACGGCAATTACGCGGCCTCCGGCGGTCACCACCTGACCGTCTTTCAGAGCCGTGCCGGAGTGGAACACGATGCTGCCTTCAACGTCGTTGATGCCCGTTATGGGGTAGCCCTTGGCGTATTTTTCGGGATAGCCGCCGCTTACGAGCATTACGCAGACGGCGGAACGCGGGTCGAACTCGATGCTCCGCTTGTCAAGATTGCCCTCGGCCACGCCTTCGAAGAGGTCAACAATGTCGCTCTTCAGTCGCAACATTACGCTTTCTGTCTCAGGGTCGCCCATGCGGCAGTTGTATTCTATCACCATGGGGTCGCCTCCAACGTTAATCAATCCGAAGAATATGAAGCCCTTGTAGTCAAGTCCGTCCTCGGCAAGTCCTTCCACCGTTGGGCGTATGATGCGGTCTTCCACTTTCTGCATCCAATCCTTTGTGGCGAACGGAACAGGAGTAACGCTGCCCATACCGCCGGTGTTGAGTCCTGTGTCGCCTTCTCCGATGCGCTTGTAGTCCTTGGCTTCGGGCAGGATTTTGTAGTTCTTGCCGTCTGTCAGCACGAAAACGGAGCATTCTATGCCGCTGAGAAATTCCTCAATGACAACGTTTGCCGATGCGTTGCCGAACATTCCGCCGAGCATGTCGCGCAGTTCTTTCTTGGCTTCGTCGAGCGTCGGTACTATGAGAACTCCCTTTCCGGCGCACAGCCCGTCGGCTTTCAGCACGTATGGGGGCTGCAACGTTTCGAGGAAACGCAGTCCCTCGTCGAGCGTGGTGCCGTTGAATGTCTTGTATTTCGCTGTCGGGATGTTGTGCCTTTGCATGAATTTCTTTGCAAAGTCCTTTGAGCCTTCAAGCTGTGCGCCGGCCTTTGACGGCCCTATTACCGGGATGCCCGCAGTGCGTCCGTCGTTTTTGAAATCGTCGTAAATGCCTTTCACCAGTGGGTCTTCAGGTCCGACAACCACCATGTTGACATCGTTTGCCACGGCAAAGCTCTTCAAACTTTCAAAATCGTCGGCCTTTATGTCGATGTTTTCGCCACAGTTGGCAGTCCCGGCGTTGCCCGGAGCGATATACAGTTTGTCAACTTTCGGGCTTTGTGCAATCTTCCAAGCCAAGGCGTGTTCGCGCCCGCCGCTTCCTAAAAGTAATATTTTCATAATCTATATCTTTGATAGCTGAAGTGGTTAATATCGTTAAAATCCTGTTTGTTTGCGTTCAGTCATCCTCGTTTTTCTTGTCTGATATTACGAGAAGCTTGTCTCCTTCATGCAGCGTCAGACTGCCGTCGGGTATCAGGTATTCGTCGTCGCGCTTCACCAAGATGACGAGTTTGCCTTTCGGCAGCTGCATTTCCTTTAGCGTGTTGCCTCGTTCCAACGATTCGGCGGTTACTGTCATGTCTGTCAGGTCGGTGTTTATTTCTTCCGGCAGCTCTACTCCGAACTCGTTGCCTGTCTTCGGCAGCGGCTCGCTAAGTTTCAGTTTGTCTGCCATAAAAGAAACGGTCGTGCCTTGAACGACAAGTGAAACGATGGTTATGAAGAACACAATGTTGAACATTATGTTTGAACCCTCTACGTTGGCCACCACCGGATAAGTGGCGAAAATTATCGGAACGGCGCCGCGCAGGCCGACCCATGACACGAAGAGGCGTGACCGCAGGTTGATATTCTTGAACGGCAGAAGGCACAGCATGACGCTTAACGGCCTGCCGATGGCAATCATGAAGATGCCGATAAGCAATGCTACGGCTACCACTTCGAGCATTTCATGCGGATTGACAAGCAGTCCGAGGCAGAGGAACATTATTATCTGGAACAGCCATGTCAGTCCGTCGATGAACTTCATGGTGTCCTTGCGGTGTGCTATTTTGCTGTTTCCGACAATCATTCCGCATATATACACGGCCAAGTAGCCGTTGCCGTAAGCCAAATCGGTAATACTGAAAGTGAAGAAAACAAACGCCAGCAGCAGTATCGGGTAAAGAGCCTGGTTGTCGATGTCCAGCTTGTTGAGGATGATTACCGCCAAGCGTCCGAGCAAATAGCCTGCAACAATGCCGATGATGAACTGCACCGCGAACATTCCCAGTATCGATGCAAACGACATTCCGGCCGAGTTGATGATTTGTATGAGCACAATCGTCAGCATGTAAGCCATCGGGTCGTTGCTTCCGCTTTCAAGTTCAAGCATGGGGCGGAGGTTATGCTTGAGGTGCATCTTTTGTGAACGGAGGACGGCAAAGACTGATGCGGAGTCGGTACTTGACATTGTTGACGCCAGCAACAGCGACGTTGTAAGGGGCAGGGCGATGTTAGTCCAGCTCATGCCAGACAGCCACCAGATGAACAGTCCTGTGAAAAGGGCGGTCAGCAGCACACCTACCGTTGAGAGGACAATTCCCGGCGTGAGCACAGGCCGTATGTCTTTGTATTTAGTGTCCATACCACCTGAGAACAGGATGACGCTTAGCGCCACCATGCCGATGAACTGCGCCTCGTTGGCATTGTGGAACTGTAAGCCTAATCCGTCGCTTCCGAAAACCATGCCCACGATGAGGAACAGCAGCAATGCCGGCACACCGAACTTGTATCCGGTTTTGCCGACAACAATGCTGACGAACATCAGCACCGAGCCTATGAGCAAAATGTTTTCCGCTGTGAATGTCATCTGTGCTTGTCTAAATATTACAGACCGGGCGCATGGCCGTCTCCATGCGCCCCGGTCGTTGTCGCGCTTATTTCAGGTAGTCCTCAAAGTACTGCGTAATCCTTTCGTGCAGGTGTACACTTTGATGTCCCATCATGTTGTGTCCCTCGCCAGGATAAACGTAGAAGTCAGGCTGTGTGCCGACCTCGTTGCATTTCTTTATGAACGACAGGGCGTGTTGCGGCACAACGGTTGGGTCGTCTGTGCCGATGATTATTTGCAATTTGCCCTTCAGGTTCTGTGCTTTGTTGATGAGGCTGGTCTCGGCATAGCCTTCAGGATTGGCCTGCGGCGTGTCCATGTAGCGTTCGCCGTACATCACTTCGTACCACTTCCAGTCTATGACAGGGCCTCCGGCTACGCCTACTTTGAACACATCCGGGTAGGTGGTCATGATCGATGTCGTCATGAAACCGCCAAAGCTCCAACCGTGGACGCCCATTCTCGTTGTGTCGACATAGGCCAGCGACTTCAGATATTCTACTCCTTTAAGCTGGTCTTTCATCTCTTCCACTCCAAGGTGGCGGAACGTTGCCTGCTCGAAGTCGCGTCCGCGGTCGCTTGAGCCGCGGTTGTCGAGAATGAAAAGGAGATAGCCTTTCTGTGCCATATACGTTTCCCAGCCGCGGATTGCATAGTGCCAGCGTGCCTCTACGTTGCGTACTCCGGGGCCTCCGTAGACGTAAACCACTGTGGGATATTTCTTGTTGGGGTCGAAGTTGACGGGTTTTACCATGCGGTAATACAGGTCTGTCACGCCGTCGGCTGACTTGATAGTGCCGCAAGAGTATTCGGGTACGTTGAAACTCGTCCACGGGTCGTCGGCCTTGAAGTAGCTTACGCTTTTTTCCTTTTCAATGTCTATGATGTCGATGTTGCGCGGAACGTCTGGCTCAGAGTAGTTGTCGAAAGCATAGCGGCCAGAAGCCGACAGCATGGGGTAGCGGTGTCCGCCACCGCCATACGTGCCGGCGTGGCATCCGCGTCCGTTGTCGAGCAATGTGCGCTCGCCCGTTTCAACGTTCACTTTGTAGATGTTGTTCTGTATGGGGCTGCTTTCCGTTGAAAGTATGAGCACTTCTTCGGGCTTTGAAGTGAAGCCGATGAGGTCAAGCACGACCCATTTGCCGCTTGTAATCTGCTTCAGCTGTTCGCCTTTCGTGTTGAAAAGGTAAAGGTGGTTGTAGCCGTCCTTCTCGCTTTGCAGTATGAACTTGTCGGCGTCCCACGGCAGGAACGTGATTGGATTGACAGGATGTACATACTTGTCGTGGTGCTCTTTATATAAGGTGGACAGCTTTTCGCCAGTCGAAGCGTCATATTTCACCAGTTCCATGTCTGTCTGGTCGCGGTTCAATTCAATCATGTAGACTGCTTCGTTGTTGGGACTCCACGCTATGTTTGTAAAGTAACGGTCGGTGGGGTCGCCTGCTTTCATGTAGACAGTCTTGCCCGTTTTCAGGTCGTACACGCCCACGGTAACCTTGTGGCTGGTTTCTCCTGCCATGGGATATTTGGTTGGCAGCTCCGTGGCTACGCGCGTGTCGATGTTTACGAGGGGATAATCCGTCACCATGCTCTGGTCCATACGGTAGAAGGCCAGCTTCTGTCCGTCGTTGCTCCAGAATGTTCCTTTGTAAATGCCGAACTCGTCGCGGTGTACGCTTTGTCCGTAAACAATGTCGTGGCTGCCGTCATTGGAAAGCTGCCGGGTATTTCCTTCGGCATCGGTTACGTACAAGTTATCGTCCTTTACGAATGCCACGGCGCGCGATTTTGCGTTCCAGTCGGCGTGGGTTTCTCCCTCGGCGCTTTGCTTCCAAACGGTTTTCTTGGCCTTGAAGTCAATGAGCAGCCGCTCGTTTTTCCGTTTTACGAGTACCAAAGGCTTGCCAGGGTAGGGGAATGATGCGTACATCAGATGGCGGATTTTTTCACTGTCGTCTTTCGTCTCCGCCCATTTGTTGATGTCGTCGAGGGTGAAAAGGATTTTTTCCTTTCCCGTTTTCTTGTCTACGGTGCTGCATTCCTCGACGTCGAGGCGCACAAGCTGGTCGCCCCACCATGTCAGGTGCCTGTTTTTCGGCACCATGTTGTGATAGTTGTTGCCGCCGAAGTTAAGGTCTTCAAGCGTGAACTCGTGTTGCTGTGCGTAGCCTGTCATAAAGGTTAACATTGCGAGCAGCGCAAAGGCATACCGCCTTGCGCCGCGTAAGAAATTGTTGTTAGGTTTAGTCGTCATATCGCCTTCCTTTTTTTCCGAAGTCTTTTCTGTCCCTGCTGCCTTTGAAGTCACGTCCGCCACGGCGGTCATTGCGTCCTCCGTTGTCGTCGAAGTCGCGTCTGCCACGGCCGAAGTCACGCCTGCCTCGGTCGTCCCTGCGGCGTTCCCTGTCGCGTGAGCCTTGATTGCCAAGTTCGAATTTATGGAACTTGAACGTGCGTATGTCGCCTTCTTCGTTTTCTTCATGCTCTTCAAGCCGTTTCTTGAATTCGCGGTTTTCCTTGAAACGGTGTTTCTCCGACATGGCTTTCTTCTCCTCTTCGGTCTTGAGTATGTTGCCGGCACCGCGGAAATCGCTTAGCTTCCCTTCAAAAATCTGGTACTTGCGGAACTCGCATTCGAGCGAACCGTTGTAAAGTGGAATTTTCAATGACGGCTTCAGTCCTATCTGGTCGAAGCATTCCTCGCGGTAGCTCAACACCCATGCGTCGTTGTTCTTGAACTGATGCTTGAGTATTTCGCCAATCATGCGGTATGTTCCGAGCAGGTCTGGGGTGGATATTCGTTCGCCGTATGGAGGGTTTGTCACCATTATGGCTTTGTCCTTTGGCTGCTTGAAGTCCTTGAAGTCGGCCAAGGCTACGCTGATGTCCTTGGTCAGTCCGGCGGCGCGGACGTTCAGGTTGGCTTTTTGTACGGCGTTGGGGTCGATGTCGTAGCCGTATATATGGTGGTTGAACTCGCGCTCCTGCGAGTCGTCGTTGTAGATGCGGTCGAAGAGTTCGGCGTCGAAGTCGGGCCATTTCTCAAACGCATAGCTCTTGCGGAACACGCCGGGAGCCATATTGCGGGCTATGAGGGCGGCTTCTATAAGCAGCGTCCCGGAGCCGCACATAGGGTCGATGAAGTCGGTGTCGCCTTTCCATCCCGTCATGAGAATCATTCCGGCGGCGAGCACTTCGTTAAGAGGTGCTTCAACGGCCTCCTGCCTGTAGCCGCGGCGGTGCAGGCTTTCGCCGCTCGAGTCGAGTGAAAGCGTGCAGCGGTCTTCTGCGATGTGCATGTTCAGGCGTATGTCGGGGTTCGCCACGGAGATGTTGGGACGCTGTCCGGTCTTCTCGCGGAACTGGTCTACTATGGCGTCTTTCACCTTGTACGACACGAATTTGGAGTGGCGGAACTCGTCGGAGAACACCACCGAGTCTACGGCGAAGCTTTTTTTCAGGTCGAGGTATTGGCTCCAGTCTATTTTCTTAACCTCTTCGTACACGTCGTCGGCCGACTGCGCCTTGAAGTGCTTGATTGGCTTGATGACCCTTATGGCCGTGTGCAGGCTGAAGTTGGCGCGGTACATCATTTCCTTGTCGCCGGTGAACGACACCATGCGGCGCCCTATCTGCACGTTGTTTGCTCCCAGTTGCGTAAGCTCTTTTGCCAAGACGGGTTCCAGTCCCATGAACGTCTTGGCGATGAGTTCGAATTCTTGTTCCATCGTTTTTCCTGTGATTGGTAAAAGTAAAAAGGTAAAAAAGCAAGAAGGTAAAAAGTACTTGTCAGTTACCTGCCTGTCTTACCGCCTACTTCCGTTCTTTTACTTTTACTTTTTTGTATTTTGTATTTATTTGTTTTTATCAAATGTTTTCGTGCATTTATATGCCAATCCAATCCTTTAACGGGAGGTTTTACCTTTTTACTGTTTTGCCTTTTTACTGTTTTAGGATTACAGTTTTACTTTCTTTGTCATCGGTCTCATGTCTTCAGTAACCCAGATGTTTGCCCCGACGACACACCCTTTGCCGATTGTCACCCGCCCGAGGATGGTCGCGTTCGAGTACACTATCACGTCGTCTTCGAGTATCGGATGGCGAGGTATGCCCTTGATTGGGTTCCCGTCGGCGTCGAGCGGAAAGCTCTTCGCCCCCAGCGTAACACCTTGGTACAGCTTGACGTTGTTGCCTATGATGCATGTCGCGCCTATTACAACGCCCGTGCCGTGGTCGATGGTGAAGTGGTGGCCTATCTGCGCCGCCGGATGAATGTCAATCCCGGTCTCCGAATGGGCCATTTCTGTTATGATTCTCGGAATGAGCGGCACGCCGAGTTTTACCAACTCGTGGGCTATGCGGTAGTTCACGAGAGCCTTTATCACGGGGTAGCACGATATAATCTCGCCCTTGCTCTCGGCGGCGGGGTCGCCGTTGTATGCCGCCTCGATGTCGGTTGCCAGCACGGCGCGTATCTCCGGCAGGCGCTCAACGAGCCTTGCCGCCAGCTCTTCGGCCTGCGGCCTGCGGTAAAGCGGTATGCCTGCGGCCTGCGCGTGCTCGGTGTCCATGAAGCACAGCCCGGCCATAATCTGGTCAGTAAGAATCTTGTGCATGCGCTCCACGTTTACTCCGATATGATAATTCAGCGTATTAATGTTTACCGTGGACTTGCCGTAAAAACCGGGAAACAATATCGAGCGCGCAAGCCCGATAATCTCTTCAAGTGCCTTTGCCGAAGGTAACGGGTCGCCGTCGCGGTGCTGGTGGAACAGCTCTTTCAACGACTCGCGTTGAGACAACTTTTCGATTGTCCTGGTTAGAATTTGCGTCAAGCTGTCGGTACTCATTATTCGGTGTGTCAATATTGTGTGCAAATTTAATCGTTTTATCGTTACGCGCCAAATTTTTCACCTTTTTATTCATTGCGTTTTTTCCCGTTTTTTGTACTGCGTGGCAGCTTGTCAGGCGGCATGTTGCGGCTCTGGGTTTTCTGTCGCTTTGCCGTTGGCTTTGCAAAAGGCCGTCTTCCGTGTTGCAAAAGGCCGTGAATTGCAGCGCGAAAGACCGTGTTTTGCAAGCTGAAAGATGGCCTGTTGCGGAGCCGCTGATACTCAGGCGGTTACACGTCTGCCGGCATACGAGTCTTTGCTGGCTGTAGGTGGTTGTGTGAAGTGTAAAGTTTTCTTAAATCGGTGACAGGCATCCGGGTTTTGAAACAAATTGCGTATCTTTGCGATAAGACAAGCTGCACCTCGGAAATGAAAATAAAATGTCGTTTCACTCCC
>ULWO01046372.1_pt1 | contig 21720 bp, 19 predicted proteins | sample 1960421 | NCBI WGS metagenome assembly ULWO01 (sample SAMEA4835814, study PRJEB28245) | human gut metagenome | biome: gut microbiome; material: fecal sample | place: Denmark | collected 2008 | reverse complement strand
CTTCTTCATGTCGTTTCTCTCTGTCAGTTGAATACGGCGACCATTTTTCTCGTAATAGCAAAGAGTCAACCACTCTTCCATAGTGTATGCTTTACCCAAACGAAGAAATATTTTCTGTCCGGCATGACATACACGCACGGCAACCGGTAGCGGTTTCGAATAATCTCCTGCTTTCCGTATATCAAGAGTCAATGAACCATATACGTTGCCATTCACAGCAGTGAATTTGGCAAGGCATTTTTCGCCTCTTGAAGTGGACTTTACTTCCTTATTTGCCATTTCGGTGACCTTATCTGTTTCATCTTTCTTCATAATGCGTTGATTTATAAGCCAAAAATTACTCGCTTTGGTGACCTTGAGGTGACCTTTTTGGGAGCAAACTACTGCAAATATACGCATTTTCATGAAAACCACAAAATATGTAAAATGCTGTAAATCAGCATATTTGTATTACATTAAATTTTATGAAATATAGTTCAAACAGACTCATAATCTGGAGGTCCCAGGTTCAAGCCCTGGATGGCCCACCGCAACAAAGAAGTGCTAATTACTTGAAGTACAGGTAGTTGGCACTTTTTATTTTGTTCCGGTAGATGTCTTGTCCGCTCAAGATATCAGCGTTTTATATGCCATTTGTGTTGTTTGTTGACCTATTGTTTACTTCTAAAAACAATGGTAAAATGCTGACAATTAAGGCTGAAATTAAGAAAGATGGGCAGAAAGTTGACGGAACGTATAATGTAAAGTTGAGATTTGAGGAGTGGAAAGAACAGGATATAGACTTTATCGCTTTCTCGCGTAAATGGATTGAAAACACAGCAATCGAGGGCGTCAAGAATTATGCTACGGGATTAACGTGATGGCATTACCTTATATCGAACTCACGTTTCAATCAGGTTCGGAAGGTTGAAGTTCGTGTAATCTCCATTCATGATTGCGCCATTTGAGAATACAGTTGAACCGTCTTTCTTAATTCCGTGCTGTTTATGGATATGGCCAAACAGATGCAAGCGAGGTTTTATTTCTTCTACCCTCGCCAAAAGTTCCGTCGAACCATAGTTTATCCCATCGTCAAAATCAAGAATGCCATAGGGCGGACAATGGGTAATCAATACATCCGTGTCGGCAGGTATGGCGGCATAGTTACGGCTCTGACGGTCTGAAATGCAATCTTCCATAAACATGGGAACTCCGTAGAACTTTATACCATCAATGGCAACGCCGGAGTTGCATAGATAATGCACATTCTTATCCAACCCGTCATCTTGGCTCCGTATAGACAGGCATCGTGATTGCCGCAGATGAAAATCTTGTGGGGATAGGGGAGGTCGCAAAACCAATTCAGGAAGTCAATGGCTTCTTGCTTGCTTCCATTCATGGTAAAGTCTCCCGAATGCACAATGATGTCAGCATCAGGCAGATTGGTAAGCCGCCGATGCTGACTGTGGGTGTCGGAGAGGTGGAGGATGGACAGACTGTTCATCAGCTGTTATTGTTTTCTATAAACTCCTTAAATTCAGTTTCTACCTGCTGACAAAAATATTCTATGTCTGAAATGTTATCAGTTGGTTTTTCGACATTGAAACAGTACAAGTCTTGTCTCTCGCCTTGCGCATCCTCCAACTTAGTGGTACGTCTCATGTAGTTCCAATCTTCCGTCATGAGATAGATGTCGTATTCCTTGTTGTTACGCTGCCGATACCATTGCAAATGCAGATCCTTTCCGTTTGCATGATAGATAAAGTTTATGCTAAAATTCCCCCAAAACAGTCCGGTATCGGCTATTCTGCTATTACTGTCTGTCAATTCTATTTTGTTTGCATCCCACAATTGATTCAAATAGGAATCACGCATTTTATGCTCAAGCATCACTCCATATTTACGACCGCAGTAATATAAGGCATTATGCGGATCTCGGATGTACATATCTTCGTTATTCTTGTTTTCATTTATAAGGAATGTGACAAAAGATTCATTTGCCAATAGTTGCAGCCTTTCATCCTGTTTCTTTTCTTTTGAGGGGGCATCTCCCATCAAAAGATGGTGAACAGGCTTGGCATAGATATATGTATTGTAGAGATTGACTTTGGTCAGGATGTTTTCTTTCCATGTCTTGGCACTCCAATTGAATATCTTGGCATTCCACCAAAATTGTGAATCAAAGTCATCACAATAACTATATAATGTATGCAAAGCCTTCACTCGTTGGTCTGTCTGAACTCCTTCTTTGTCGAATAACAGCCTTGCAGTTCCCATCTTTGTATCGAAGTTGTTCCAATCAGTCTTTCCATCCTCGCTGGTGAAAAGAAAAGCGATGGCACCTTTGAAGAACGCAAAGTTCTCTGCTGCGTATATTTTTTCTTTCCAGTCTGGGGCTTTCATTATTTGTTTGGCTTTCGCTATTTCTTCTAAAAGTTGTCTCCGGCCGAATGTATCTTTTATCTGGCTTTCGTCTATTTTGGCCAAATAAGCAATAATGTCTTCCGAGGCATTGAAAGGTTTACCTCCGAGTTTGGCAAAGAAACGAATGGCACTGATGCTTTGCTCCTTATCTATATAGCTATTCTCTACGATATTCCAAACAAAATGCATCCAGTCTTTCAGCCTTTCTAGTTCTACTTTCTTGCATGTGGAGAGATAGACACAAATGGCATGAAAAACAACTTGCTGCGGATAAGTAAGCGTGTATGGAGTGTTTTCTGTTTCGTAACGCGGAATGAAATAGAAGGGGGTGGTGTTGCTGGACTTTTGCTTGTCTGACTTCCAATAAGGCCTGAATAGCTCATCTATAGTCTGTTTGTCTTTCTCCTCATATAGTTCGCACAGATTGTTCAGACAAGCAGTAAGCACACGGATACAATCTGTGGTAAATACAGGTTCGTAAACAGTTATGCTTTGATAACGGCAGTCTGTTTTGCCCTCCTCCTTATCTGTGGCAGACAGCATCTTATACAAATTGTCGTTTATAATCTCTTTCTGTTTGGATTCTGTGTTGGCTATGTACCAGTTGAGGAAGAAACGGTTGAAGAAACTCATGTAGATTTCATCAATGTGGTATTCATCAGAATGAAAGTTCCAAAACAGATCTGTCCAACGAGTATCCATCAGCACCCTGAAGCTATCTTCGCTTGCATCATTCTCCGGTATCAAATACTTCCGGTCGGCCACTTTGTATTTCAGCAGGTCGGCCTTGAAGTTCTCAAAGTCGGTCAGGGCTTTGCCACGGGCATTCATCTTGATGTACAGGTCATCGGTCAGTGGCATATTTTTGTCTTCCATGTTCAGGAGATAAAACTTGATAGGAGCTTTTTCCTCATCTTTTAGTTTCTCCAGAAGTTTCAGTGCTTTCCTTTCGGTATTTATCTTGATGAAATATTCTTCAATACCGTCGGTTATGTCTGTTGCGTTGCTGTCCTTAATGTCCGTACCATCTAACATGCGCAACATGGATTGTATGGTAGGGTCTTGCTCGTAGGTCGAATAATACCAACGTTGGTTGCGAATGAAAGAAGCAATGCCATGTTTTTGGGGAGTGTAGTTTTCGTCAATCTCACAAAGCTTTTGACAAAAGGTTCTGGACGATACCCTTGTTTCGTATGAGAATCGTTGCAGCACTTTCTTGTCTTCTTCCAAAGTTCCAGCACATAGAGCCAAATACCAATGCAACAGCCACAAAGTAGTTAAACGCTGCTGCCCGTCGAGCGGATAGAGAACACCTTCCTTAACACTTCCATAAACGAAATCAAGCACCAATTCAGTATTTTGTTGCTGTAAAGCATCAAACAACTGGCCAAGAAAACGTTCACGCAGGTATTCTTTACCTATTCTACCTTGTGCGTAGTCCCGCTGAATAATGGGAATGACGATTTTCTTTGATGTCAACAGACTCCAGAATGAAATGTTTTTGCTATATTCAGTCATGATAGAAATTCTTTAAGTGTGACTTTGATATTGTTCATATAGGCTTTGGCATCTTCCTTATTCCAAGTATTGGGATCGGACGATGCGTCGTTATAGTACTTTAGAAATACAGATTTGGTACATGGCGGGATGAAAGAGGATTGGCCCTCTTGAACTTCACAATTCACAATTTTCCCATTCTCGTCAACAGTTGAAGGAAGGAATCTCTTACCCTGATCTTTGCCTATGATGACTCTTCGCTTGGCTGGAAAGATGGCATTGCCATAGCTCCGGTTGGTGGATGAATCCAGTAGGGCAAAGTTCCATATTTTGTTCTTCTCTGTCTGAGATAACCGAATATTCCCGTTTATGTCATCAATGGTGCTTTGCAACTCTTCAAATCGTTCGTTACGTGCATTCTGCTTGTCCTGATCTTCGTTTTGTTCGTAATTCTTTCCTGTAAATTCCTTGAAGAATTGTTCAATTTTATCCTTGATATCCTTGAATTTCTCACCTTGGAGTCCAAAATAGGCATTAAGCAGCCATTCGCGTTGAGATCGTATGTCATTAAGTTGATTCTCTGTGTTGGAATCGATATGCTCCACGTCCCATCCTTCCGATTTATACAAATGGAACGGAAATTTGTAGAATACGCTTTCATTATATTTGCGGTTTTCTGCAAGCACCTTGTCTTGGTTGATGACAGTCTGTAGATTGTGCAAAAGCAAAATGGAAAGGCAATTCCGTTTGTTTCCGCCTTTAATATCTTGGGAACTTTCTGCGTCAACTTCATAGACGGTATTTTCAATGTCTTTATAACGGATACTTTGTTTGATTGCTCCTATGAGATATTCTTCTCGGAAAACTGACTTGGTGGCATATCCTGTCCATTTCTGATAAATCTCGTTCACAGTCTTCCCGGTACAGATCAAGAAACCAATGTAGTGATACAGTTCCTTGTCATTAAACCACTCCTGCAGGTTTTGGAAAATCTCTTTCACTTTCTCCCAAATGGTCTGCAAGGCCTCTTCCTTTTGTTTCTGTGTTTCTAAGAAATGGTTAAAGTAACGGAAGGTTTTGAGGTCATCACTTATTTGCATCTCTTCTTTATCCATTGTAGACTTACACTGCAGTATGTCTTCTTGGCAAATAAGGTCAAAGATAAAGTCGATGCGTGTAGGACTTTCGCTGCCGGGCTTGTTGAGAAACAGCCAAAACTCTTTGGATTGAAGGGAATATTCTATAACATCCCATTCCATGGCTATTTCTTGTTGCTGCAACCTGACTTTGCTGTAATCCTCCGTATCGAAGTTGGATTTGTTCAACAAGAGAGCCTTAATTAGTTCCGCATTGGTCAACGAAATTTTTCCGATGTTCAGTCGGGTAAACACTTCCTTAGGGTTGTTTTCCTCATGGATTTCATACCAGATGAACTTTACTTGATTGAGCAAGAAATTCAGGAAGCGAGTCGTATCTTTCCCTTCCCGCCATTTGCAGATTAACTTGACTGCTTGTTTAATATGGTAATAGTCAATGTTATCCTCTGGCTTAGAGTCAAAAGACTGACTTTCAATTTCACTCAAAATTTTCCGGATTCCGCTTAAGAAGAATTTGGCACTGTCCTCACGTGTTTCATACTCAAGTTCGTAAAAACGAGGATATTCTAGTACTTCCAAAATGAGGCGGATGGTGGTCAGCCGTTGCTGTCCGTCCACCACCTCCCATTGTTCTTTCGAAGCTTCCAAGATACGTCTGACTTCGCTCAGCTTGTCTGTCTTACGAATTTTCTCCATGATTGAGGATTCGTCGATAAGGGATTCGCTGATAGTTCTTTTCACCACAACCAATGGCTGCAGGCAATAGATTCCGGCATCCTCTTTCTTCTCGCTGAACTCAAAAATATCTTTCAGCAGATCTTTCACTTGTCGCTGCGTCCAGCGATATCCCCGTTGATAGGCGGGAATATAAAACGCCATGTTGCGCAGTTCCGCAATAGATTTTAATTCTAATGTATTCATCGTATAATGAGTTTATTTGTCGTTTTACAATTTCCCTCCATAATTCCTCAGCTTTCCAATTCACCTGCATATTCCAATTCCCTCAGAAACAGCCGTGCGCACATCTCCGCATCGTCGCCTGCCCGATGGTGCTGGCCGTAAGGTATCCTGAACTGGTCGCAAAGGTAGTTCAGGCTGTTGCAGCCGAAGTCATAGAGCCTGCGTGCGGCGCGGAGTGAGCAATAATAAGCGATGTCGGGCTTCTCCATGCCGTACAGCTCCAATGAACGGCGGATGCAACTGATGTCGAAAGCGGCATTGTGGGCTACGAGTACGGGGATGTCTTCAAGGTACTCGCAGATTTCAGCCCACACCTCGGGAAACTCGGGCGAGTTTGCGGTGTCGCTTGGGCGGATGCCGTGTACCTGCATGTTCCAATAGCTGTACATGTTGCCTTGCGGACGGACGAGCCACGAGCGTGTTTCCGCAATCTTTCCGTCACGCACCACGCAGATGCCGGCTTCGCAGACTGAAGCGCGTTTGCCCGTGGCTGTCTCAAAGTCTATTGCGATGAAGTTTATTCCTTGCATGGCTCATACTCCTCCTCTTTCCAAGTGTAATGGTTCAACATGTTTTGTGCAAAGTTGCGCATTTCGTCGCGTACGGATTTTGGCTCCAATACTTCCACCTGGTCGCCTTGGGCGAGCACCAACTGATAGAAGTCGTATGTAGGTTTCAGGTGATACTCAAAGAGCGTTGACTCGTCATCGCCTTCAATCTCACGCTGCGACTCGTGCAGCGGCAATGTGCGCAGATAGTCGGCAAAACCGCCGTAGGCCAAGAGTACGATGCGCTGGATGGGTTCGTCCGACGTGATTACTCCGCAGCATCCCTCGAAGTATTGGTTTACGTCGAAGTCCTTTTTCATCTTGAATGTCCTGCCCGTGTCCTGAATGTCCGATATGCGGTCAAGGGCATACACAAGGTAGACATCGGCCGGCTTGGTGCCTTTCTTTTTGTTGCGGTCTGAAAAGTAGGGGCTGCGCGCCACAACGTACCAACGGCGCTTCACCACCTTCAGGCAGTAAGGCTCGATGTCAAACGTGCTGGCTTCGGGCTTGCCGAACCCTTGGTGAGTGATGCTCAGCACATGGTTGCGCCGCATGGCCTCGGCAATGGGCGTGAGCCATGTCTGCCCCGAAGGGATGTTCTCGAAAATTATCCTGTCTTCAAGCTTGTTGTCCGCCTGGATTTGGTTCAGCGTGGCGTATGAACTTATCAGCCAGCTTTGCAGGTTGTTGCCTTCAAGCCGTTCAGGCTCGTCAATGTAATAACGGTAACCGTCCTTCCGGTCGCAATCGATGTACACGTCGAAGATGTCCTTGATTGCCTTTTGGTGGTTGTGGAACGTCCGCAGGGGCAATTCCTCGCCGTAACCCAGTCCGCTTTCCTGCCAAAGCTCGCTGATTTCCTGGAACGTAAGGCGTTTGTACCGGCGCAGGGTGTCTATCAGCCAGACGTACCGCCCGAAGAGATTTGCTGCCATAATCGTGCTTTTTTGTTTATGTTACAAATATAGGGATATGCTTGTGAAAAATCAAGGCAGAACTGCAAATTATTCATTTTGAGACAATTTTTCCATGCTCTGCCATGTTTTGGCATTTCATGCGTGTTACTTTGCATCCGTAATTCATGTCAAACTTAAAAATCAGAAGATTATGGCTACAATCAATTTGAGCAACGACTTCATGGCGAAAATGTTGGAAGACAACGCATGGAAAGAGCTTTCGGGTGAGCTTCAGTGGACTGAGCAGATGCTGGAAAAGTACAAGGAAAAGGTTGACTGGAAAGAAGTCACCACCAACCGCAACATCGTTTGGACAGTGCCCATGATAGAGAAGTTCAAGAACAGGATTGACTGGGACGAGCTGTCAAGTTCAGACAACGACCATCTGTTCACCGCCGAACTGCTTGACAGGTACAAGCACCTGTGGAACTGGCACGAGCTGTCGCGCAACTCGTCGCTGCAGCTTACCGAAGAGCTGCTCGAACGGTTTGCGGACCGTTGGGACTGGAGCGAGATAATCGACTGCTACGGGCGTGACGGGATGTACAGCGCGGCCTTCTACGAGAAGTACCAGGAGCGCATCCCGGCCTCCGCGTTGCATCGCTCAAGCCTTTGGAACAAGCTCGTAGAAGACGAGAAGAAACAGCTGAAGGTGCAAATCTATTCGTAAAAGGTGTCCTTCGGCTTTCTGAAAGTTATCCTTTTACATTTCCAAACGCCGCCTTTTGTCTTGCAAAAGGCGGCGTTTTGGATTTGAAAGAATAATCCGATGTTTTTGTAGCGCATTGAAATTTCATGCGCTATAATGAGGATGTATTATAAGTAAAATGCTGTAAAAGCTGTAACTTTTATTAGAATGCAATTATAAGCAATAACATTCCAATAAAACTTATACGGGATTTGAGGAAAAACGAATTATAAGTAATGCTGTTAGGGATTTGATGGTTTCGATGGAGTTTTATTCATGTTTTGTGGAAGTTGTGGAAAGATGTTTGAAAATAACTGATAAATAAATCATCTTCTGCCGCGTTTCTGCACATCCTGTGGTTATCTTTGCGCCGTGTATGACATTAAAGATGAAGAATTTATGATGACGATTGACAATCACGACGCGAAGATCTTTACTGACGACATCGAGCAGAACGCGGTGGAGCAGATTAAGCAGTTGCTGGCAGTTGACGTATTTGGCGGTTGCAAAATCCGCATCATGCCCGACGTTCATGCCGGGGCAGGCTGTGTAATCGGCTTTACGGGCAATCTCGGTGAGAGGGTCATCCCTAACATTGTCGGCGTTGACATCGGCTGCGGAATATATGTAAGGCCGTTCGTCTGCACGAAAGACATCGACTGGCACGCGCTTAACGAGTTTATATTGCACAACATCCCCTCGGGCCGCAACCACCGCGACGCCGCCTGTGCCGCCCTGCCCGGCGAGTACATGGACGGCTACCGCGAGGCCAAGGAGATTGTGAAAGCACTGCGCTGCAACCGCGAGCTGAAAGAGAACAAACGGCTGTACAAGTCGATAGGCACGCTCGGCGGCGGCAACCATTTTATCGAAATAGACCGCGACGGGGCCGGTTTGTATTACCTCGTTGTACACACCGGCAGCCGGAACCTCGGCAAGCAAGTGGCCGGGATATATCAGAAACTGGCGATAAAGTGCCAGTCGGGCTGGGCGGAACTTATGGAAGTGCAGGAACGGATGATAGCCGAGTACAAGGCCGCCGGCCGCAAGCCGGAGTTGCAGGAAGCCATACGCCGGCTGCATTGCTCGTTCAAGACCAGGAAACCGGCCGTGCCACAGGACCTGTCTTACCTTGAAGGGCGCTACCGCGACGACTATCTCAACGACATGCGCCTGTGCCAACGCTGGGCCGAAATCAACCGCCGCATGATTGCGGGGCTTATCACCGGCTGGCTCGTAGCCCAAGGCTTCGCCGACATTGGCGTGTGTGGAGAAGAGCCGTTCGAGAGCGTCCACAACTACATAGGCCCTGACAACATCATCCGCAAGGGCGCAATCGCCGCCTACGAAGGGCAGAAGTGCATCATTCCGCTTAACATGCGCGACGGCTCGCTGATATGTATCGGCAAGGGCAACGCCGACTGGAACTGCTCGGCTCCGCACGGGGCGGGGCGCATCATGAGCCGTGCGCAAGCCTTCAAGAGCATAAGCCTGGACGACTACGCCAGGTCGATGCAGGGCATTTACACCGAGAGCGTGAACGAAGAGACAAAAGACGAGTCGCCGATGGTGTACAAGCCGAAAGAAAAGATAATCGAAAACATCAAGGACACGGTGAGCATTGTTAATGTGATAAAGCCGGTGTATAACTTCAAGGCGGCGGAATGAATATGGATGAACCAAAGATTTTGTCAGGCTTGGGCCAATGTGGTTACTGCTATCCGTTGGCCGACGTTCCCCATCTTTCAGAAAAAGAGAAGAAGGACTTGCTGAGGCGCGGAATGCGCATGCCGAAGGAACTGCATTCCGACGAGGAGTTCGAGCAATGGGTGACGGTGTTTGCCGAATGGAACACATACAGCTACAGCGACGGGCATAAGCCCGCGGAAGACGAAAGAATGTTTGAAAAAATGGTTACAGCAAAGTATGAACGCACCCTGTGGTATCACCGCAAGCGCTTCAACGAGTGGAAGAAAGAACACCTGCAACCGCTCATTGACGAACTGGTGGAGCACGCCGCCCATGACCCTCAGTACGACTGGCAGTTCATATACGGATTGGAGTATGCCAAGCTACGTTGCATGAGGGCCTACTTCTCACATTCCCTGATAGCTGACGAAAACGGCGACTTCGGCTTCAACCGCTGGATAGACACTTGCATCAGCCTGCTGAAACATATCAAAGACGATGGCCTGCACATCTCCCGGCAGCAGATTGAGAGTATGAATATCCGGAACACCGGGAACATCGTTCCTTGCTCTCTTGTAGACTCTTATGAAGAGGCATCGATGACGGATGAGGAAGAAAGTGGCCTTCCTGACAAAATCTATTACGGCAAAAAGATATATGTCCGCAAAATGGAGCGGCTGTATTACCGGATACGCCTTTACAAGCTGAGGGAGTGGTGGAAGTGACAAATAACCTTAATGACATTTACCCGGGTTCGGGAAAAGTAATCAGGTTGCCAATATCGTAGAGACGAACAAAGGCGCAACTGTCAGTATAGTGCATCGCTGCACAGAAATCAGCCGTAACGGTGCGGCTTAAAAAAGCTCAAATATTGGTTAAAATAACGTGAGTTCGGTATAAGATCAATTTTCATAAATACGAACGTTTATAACTTATAGGGACATAATAAATAATGTCCCTACAAAGGGTGGGTGCTTATGCCGAACTCACGTTAATAATATAATTTGAATCCCGAGAAACTCAGGAAGGAGCTTCAGGCGATTGAGGCTGACATAAAGGTCATTGTCGGCCCTCGAAGAAAAGATGACTGGGTAGATGTCCCTGCCGGCATCGACCGTGAAAATTTGAAAAACCTTCTACGGTCAAGACGTTACTGTCTTAATATGCTGTTCCGTAAAGACCCGAAAGGATTGGAACATTTCAAGAAAGTCAATAATCTGTTGAGGGTTCTCACAGACAGGATGTATAAGAAAGGTGCAAGGGTTTACAGGCAATATCTTATTTCAGGCGTGGACGAGGCGTTCGATGATGATTTTATGATTGATGCGGACTTACGGTTTGTATACAACAGTGAAGATTCCATAGCCAAGCTCGGTGATGAGGAACACTATGGGTCGGATTTCAATTATATGATGAATGTCATTTATGATTTATGCGCAGAAGCCCCCTTTGTAGGCGCTTCATTTTCTAAAAGCTTCTGTAAAGGCGACAAGCCGGAAATGTCAGACAAAGAGTTGGAGCTTGATAACGATATGGACGAAATCTATCATGGTGAGCTTAGATTGTCAGTGCCAGAACTTGAGGGGATAGAAATATGCAATGCCGTTAACGAAATCTGCGTTTATGACAATGGGTATTCTGTTCCTGACCTACTGCGCATGAATGATTTTTGGTGCGAAGTAAAGGCCATTTATCAACATATACGTAATCAGAATAGGGAAAATTTAATCCACGAACATTGAAAAAGGGAAAAACTTGCACAGGTCTTGTCGGCACTATAAAAATTTTATAGTGCCGATTGCTTATCCCGAACTCGGGTATGATACACGCAGGCTAACGGGACGTATATTATCACCGCGATAACGAGAACTATCCAGAACCAGTCAATCTCAATGTCTATGTTTTTAAGCCATTTCATGTCTTTTCTTCATTCCGTTCCTGTTTCGTCATGTTTTCCTCCATCGTTTCCCATATTTTCTTGTAGATAGAGATATTAAACGGATTAAGATAGGCATACAGCGGCATCGTCCTTATGCTGCCGCAGCGTGGGCAAGGCATTGGGATAGATAATATGGAAGCACAGTATTCCATGTCCGGCGCAACGAATATCTTTTTGCATTTGCTACATCTGAAAACCATTTTTCCTCTAATCATGATTCACCTGTTTTTTGTTTGTTGAGTTGAATTGTTTTATGCGTGTTTTGAATACATGATGAAGTCGTTGTCCTGTACGCAGGCCCATACCGACACTTCTGTATGGCTGTGCCAGTATATTTTCAGGTTGGCGTTGCAGTTGTGTATTTCCCTGTCGCGTTTCACTGTTTCGTAGAACTGTGGGAACAGTTTTTCCAACATTTCAAGCATAATCTCCGTCGGCATTGCCACGAACCTCATGCTGGCGAAATAGTTTGGATGCACGTTCTTGGCCTTTATAGAGAAACTCTCACTTATATTCACTTGGGTGGCCTGCTCGTTGTAGCCGGCTTCCGGACACATTTCAAGCAATGCTGCCTTTTGCGCCTCGTCCAAATCTGTGGTTTTAAGTTCAGTGCGATGTTGCAGCCGGTCTTCCTCCTTCTCTGCCGCGTCAATGTCGGGTCTGCCGTCCTGCCGCAACAGTCCGTCCGTGCAATGGCGCATCTGGCGTATGAACCAACGGCGTGCCACCTTGTCGCGGTCGAGCACTTGCAGGGCTTTAATGTAGTCCCACATACTTTCCATCTTGCATTCGTCAAACGGTATGTAGGTGAAATTGTCATGGTTGCGCCAACGTTTGGTCCACCTCTTCCGACGTGAACTCCATGAACATTTGCAGGTTTTGCAACTTACGTTTACTTCCGCCATACCATGTTCGTAGAAGTCTATTTCAATGGCTGACTTCCTGTTCCTGAACTTCTCCGTTCTGATGTATTTTACCCTTTTCGTTATCTTCGGCATGGTTTTGCTGGTTATTGGTTCGTTGTAAGCCTTGTCATACACTGCCATGTTGATTCATGCTGGCGCCAGGAACTAATCCATTTTGTAATAAACATAGTCGTTGTCCTGCACTTCCACGGTCAGGTCGCAGTCCGTCGGCGTTAGCCACGTAATCGTTGTTTTTATCGTGCAGTTGTCGAGCGTCCTTTCACGTTTCACTTTCTCGAAGAAATCAGGCAACACCTTTTGTATCAGCTCAAGTCTGAAACTCTCCGGCTTGCCTATATCCTTGACGTATTTGCCGTCTCTCTGAGCAATCATCTTTGTTTCGTCCCCTTCGCTGAGAAATGTAACGCAGACGTTTTCATCATAAGCGGCCTCGGGCAGCATTTCGAGCAACGTCTTCAGCCGCTCCGGCGGCAAAGCCTTCCTGCTGTCTTTAAAGCTGTAATTATACCGGTTTGCCGTTCTGTGCTCGTTTTGATACATACGCTCGTACACCTTCTCTGAATCCATGTAACCGTTCGGACGCATCAGCCCGTCGGTGCAATAGCGCAACTGGCGCATGAACCACCGCCGCGCCACCTTGTCATACTTCAACGTGTCAAGGCAGTCGAAATAGTCGTACATGCTTTCGATTGTGCATTCGTCGAAATACAGAAACGTCATCCACGGCCTGTTCTTTTTTTGCCTGCGCCGCCACCGCAGCTTGTCGTCAATGTCGGCGTAGGCCAAGCGGTGCTCGTAAAACTTGATTTCTATCGAATACTCCTTGTTGCTGAACTTCTTTATTCCCAACAACTTGGCTTTTTCCTCTCTTTCTGGCATAATCGTTGGTTTTAATGGGACTAATGTTAATTCTACGTTTCCATAATATAACAGAGCGCACCCCCTGCTGTCAAACCGGCAATGTATAAAACTCGTAAGTGTTGTCCGAGACAAACACGCGAAGGTTGGCCTCCGTTGGCCCGTCCCATCGCAAGTCTATCGACAACGTGCAGTCGTCTATCGCTCTCTCCTTCATGATTTGCCGATGGAAATCAGGCAGCAACTCTTTCACCAACTCCAACTTTTCCTCAAAGCTCAACACGGTATACGTCATCCTCGGGTCGAACGACCTTGGGTATCTCACCTCCGGTTCTTCTTCAAGGAAATACACCCAACGCAGCTTGTCACGGTAAGCCGTGCGCGGATATTCCGTCGTCAGCAGCGCAAGCTGGCTTTCAGACAATGCCGGCACGTATATTCCCGAATAATGAAGGATGCCGCTCTCTATCCTTTTTGTTTCCTCATAATCAAACCTCCCGTCGGACTTCAAGAACCTTCCCGTGCAATGGCGCATCTTCCTGATGAACCACCTGCGACCGACCTTGTCGCGGTCGAGCACTTTCAATGCCTTGAGATAGTCAAACATACTCTCCAGCTTGCACTCGTCAAACGGTATGTAGGAAAAGTTGTCGTGGTTACGCCAACGGCCTTTCCAACAGCCCCAACAAGCCTTGCATTCCACATGGACTTCGGCCATCCCGTGTTCATAGAAATCAATCTTTATGACCGACTTCTTGTTCCTGAACCTTTCAGTCCTTAAATACTTTACTTTAATTCCCTTTCTCGGCATAATCGTGTTTTTCTGCAAAGATAAAGACATACGCGCTTACAGGCAAAAGCCGCATAGGACAAATTTCGCCGTCAACAGATTTAGTATCAAAACCGCGGCGCATTGATACGCCACAACACGGAAGTCCCCGTTGCAAGGAAAGGTCAGGTCTCTCGCAACGGAGACTTCCTGTCGTGCTACACCTTAACCATTCGCCCCTTTTTGGGCGTCGATGATAAGCTGCATATTCTCTTTTAAATTGCGTTGTAGCCTTTTCGATTCCTTAGAGAATGTTACGTATGTGATTGTCCCGGAAATCCCGGCTCCCAACACGGGTATCACCTTGCCTAAGCTCTTTGCAAATAAAGGTTTTGTCAAATTTATGCCAACCCATTTGGCGATTTGCTTAATCAATGGGTATACAGCCCCCTTGGTCAAAGCCATGCGTGGCAACCGCTTCACCACTTGTCCGGCAAATCCCTTAACAACTTCCCTTATTGCGGTGTTGGCTGCGGCTACACCCATCATTATGCCGACGAAGACAGTCAACATTTCACAAGCCGTGTCGGTCAAGTTTCCGTCTTCGTCACACAAGTCAGGCCAGCCATACAGGTATGCGAGCTTCTGTGACAGCACAAATACGTGCCAGTAATATTGTGCTACGTCCGCAGGAACGGTTGCCAATAAGCCCCATCCGCCGGGAAGGCCCGCAACGGCGGATATTGCAGTCACCTTGTACAAATGGCTTTTGATGCAAGACTTTGCCACCCTGTCGATAATCTTTCCTGACAGTACGTGATGAGGATACTTTGATATTGCCTCCTCAATCTGGCCTTTATCACACCAGTTGGCGAGTTCGCTTCTCAAGAATTTTTCCCTGTCTACCTTAACACCGGGCATGGCAAGGGCTGTTGACATTACTTTCTTCCAAACATCGGCACCGTCTGCCTTAATAACTTCATTTGCCATAGATAATTTGTTTTTAAGTTAATACTATTTTGTCGTGTTTATTCTTTTAAACGGTTGGGCGACATATTATTCGTCATTGTCGTCAGACCATGGTAACCACAATCCGGGCATTCATAACAAACCCCATTGTGATAAGCATCTTCACAACCACATTTTGGGCATTTTATTTCCATAGTGCATTTATTTTATAAAGTTTGACATTATTGTTTGTTTCTGTTTTTTACATAGCCACCTTCAGCGTCTTGCCTCCTGCCTTTACTATGTACATTCCGTGGCCGGGCACGGCTATCCGTAGGTCGTTGCCGTCGGCATTTGCGCTGTGTATCAATACGCCCGATACGTCATAGACATTGACCTGACCGTGGGCGTTGCTTATTGCGATATATTCGTTGTCGGTGGTTACGGTCATTCTGTCGGTTGCGCTCTTCACTTGTGATATTCCCGTGGGCATCCCCTCCACAATGTTATAGAAATATCTCCAGCCTGGAGCTTCTATGTATGCCTGCATCGCACCTTTGGGCACATACAGCGTGGCATTGTTGTATTGGTCTAAGGAGAAAAAGTCATCGGCTATCGTAGGCGGTATGCGTCCACGTGACACGACTGTTTTCAGACCCTTGGCTACATCCATACCTATGTCATCAACTGAAGTTACAAATTGGCTGAACGTAACTTTTTCCATATTCTTGGATACTAATATCTCATCATTTCTGCTGTCATCATTAAGTACAATGCTCCTTCCGATATACAATTCTCTAAAATCATTGCCGAAACTACCACCATTTATAAATATTTCTAAGGGTGTCATGCAATCTTCAATGTTAAAACTATTTAAGCCATCGCAACCAGGTACAGGCCATTGGTACATTGAAATAACAGAAGCAGGTATGGAAAGTTCCGTTAAACTACTACAATTACTAAATGCATTTTGACCTATAGTCGTTACCGAGGAGGGAATTGCTAAACTTGTCAAATTACGACATTCAGAAAATGAGTTCCCACCAATCGATGTAACGGATTCAGGGATGACAATTTCTGTCAAGCCTACGCAACCACTGAACGCATAGTTTTTGATTGAGTTAACAGTTCTTGGAATGGTGAATGAGGTTTCCATTAATCCCGCAGGGTAACAATATAAATCTGTAATATCTTTTGAGTAAAGAACACCTTTAATTGATGCAAAATCTGGGTTTTCATCATCTACTATTATTTCACGTAATGATGAGCAATTCGCAAATGGGTTCCAACTTATTGAGGTGACGGTTTCTGGAATTGTGATGCTTGTCAGGCTTGAACAATTCAAAAACGCACAATCTCCAATCGAAGTGACACCTTTAGGGATAGTGATGCTTGTCAGGCTTGAACAAAATGCAAACGCAAACCCTCCAATCGAAGTGACACTTTCGGGGATAGTGACGCTTGTCAGGCTTGAACAATCGGAAAACGCACTACTTTCAATCGAAGTGACACCTTCGGGGATAGTGACGCTTGTCAGGCTTGAACAACCGGAAAACGCAAAAGTCCTAATCGAAGTGACACCTTCGGGGATAGTGACGCTTGCCAGGCTTGAACAACCGGAAAACGCCCAAAGTTCAATCGAAGTGACACTTTCGGGGATAGTGACGCTTGTCAGGCTTGTACAAAATTGAAACGCCCAACCTCCAATCGACGTGACACCTTCGGGGATAGTGATGCTTGTCAGGCCTGAACATTTATAAAACGCGTCGTGTCCAATCCTCACTACCTTATATATATTACCATTATATTCCACTGTTTCGGGAACAACGAAGTCGCCGGTATACGTTTCGGTCTCTTTAGAATCTTCTTTATACGTTATCTCGCACGTCATGCCTGTGCTTGAAACAACGTCGTAATAAGCTCCTTCATACTCGAAGTCGTAGGCAGATGCGCCGATAGCCGCCAGCAGGAAGAGGGCGACAAATAAAGTTTTCCTAAGTAAAGTATTCATACGTAGTTTATTTTTAGGTTAATGCCATTGTTAAGTTATCTCCGTGCCTTTCAACGCGACGGGACTTAAAACTATAAAGTAAGTCCGCACCGTTTGGAGGCATTAAGCCGCAACTGCGGTTATACGGCCACTGTGCGTTAGCGTAAATGTAATATCACCCCATAGGCGTCGCGTTTTTTTAGTCGCCTATAAGTCCACGAAGTCGGCTGGTTAGTAAATACAGGAAAAGGCGTGAGGACTTCACCGCCCCGCTCACCAAGAAACAGGCATCGCCAAACGCCTTACCGGATAATGAACGGAAACAATGCTCCCACGCCGTCTTGATATGCGGATACGGTTGCGTTACCGTAAGTGCATACGCAAAAACGGATGAGCGTCATGTCCTTCCGTCCCTCCGGTCGTGATTTTGGCGATTTCGTTCTTTGGAACGAAAGCTAAACGCTTTCCTGCTGAAGCCGGCGATTTCTCCCGCCGGACATCGCAAAGATAAGCATTTTATTTGGACATGGCGCTCTTTTATGGTAATATTTGCATCGGTTCCTGTTGTTTTTCGGCAAAAATACGAACATTATTCCATTAAAGTCGAAAGAAAACCTTACATTTGGGAGTGCAACGGAACATTGTACCAAAACACGACGGAAACGATACACTGATGAAAGACAGGAAAGAAGTATTGGAATGCCTGATTGCCAACCATGCCTTTGCTTCATCCAAGGCGGCGTTTGCGAGGGAGGTTATGAAGCAAACAGGAAGGATGAATTTATACCGTCTTGACAACAAGAAGGCGGAAGATAAGATGGTGGATACCATCTGGAATGCGATTTTGGATGAATTCGGCCTGAGTGACGCCGATTTATATAACCTGGAACGTTCGTTTTCTGAATTGAACAGGCATTTTGTGGCGCTTGACAGGGAAATAGTTGAACATCCTGCGAGGGCGGAATACATGGTGGCATTGCTTGCCGACGGCCGTTTTGACGTGCTTTCCGAAGAGTTCAACAGTGATACCGCACTGTCACTTAACGATTTGCGGGCAGACAATCCCGACGCTTACTGGGGCTTTGTAACGATGGTGTATATTCGTGCCAAGGGGATAAATGTGTACAAGTACATACGGAAAGGCGAGGGCTGGAAGATTATCGGCATGCTTGACAGGATAATGCTGGCCGTTCATCCTGAACGGAGCGACGCGCATGATGCGGCCGTCAGTTTCATGCAGTTTGACATCGGCCCGGGCCTGTGGAACGTAATTCATTTTTGTGTGGCCATGCTCAGGTTATACACCGAAAAAGATTTCAAGAATGAGATGATTAAGGTCTTACACTTGTTCGGTTTCGGTGAACGCAGCTATTGGCTTACGCCCGGCACAGTCTACAGGGAGGGGGCTGAAGTGTGGGTCCTTAGTGAATTGCGGTACGGGCGCAAGGCAAACGGCCATTATTTCGCGATGCGGCTCAAGGCCGGCAAGGACATACGCACGTTCACGTCGGAGGACGCGTTCATGCTCGGCTTTTGGGAGGTAAACGACAATAACGGGTTGCCCGTAATGCAGGCATGCCGCAGCGTTGTCAACGGGCAAGAGTCTCGTTTTTATCTGTACGGATATGACGGGGACAAGAAAGAATTGTCATTATCAGACATTCAAGATACGGAACAAGAAAGCTGGCTGCCTGAAACCCTGCATAGGTTGGATGCCGATGCTCCCAGGAATATTTATGAAAAGGTGTGGATACGGCTGCTTGATGAATGGTATGATGAGTATCAGGGTGAGGCCGTGTACCAGCGTGCCAGGGAGGATTTCTCTGGCTGGAAGAACATGGATGGCACGTACCGTGTAAAGAATGTTACCATCAGCAAAACCGCGCTTACACTACAGATAGAAAGCCGGGCGTGTGTGAGAGAGTATAGCCTGCCGGTTGACAGATATGCTTTTCTTTCTGAAATCAACCCGTCGCAAGCGGTTACTGTTGTGCAGCGCAAATCCGGCGGCGATTTGTATGTGGCTTGGCCAGGGAATGGTTCCATTATAAAGCTTGACGAGTTTGAATAGGCCGTCTTTCATCATGCAATATGCGGCCTTCCGCGTTGCAAAAGGCCGTAAAACGCCGTGTAAAAGGCGGTCTTTTGCACTGTAAAAGGACGCCTTTTGCGAACGGCCTGGTGTACAGCTGGTTACGTGTGCGCTTCGCCCGTTGTCCAATAACGCGCCACGTGCGCGGTTGTTTCCGCCGTGCGGCTGTGGATGTATTGCCTGTCTTACTCAAAATTAGCGGGAACAACGATAGCCGTAACGTGTATTTTTTGTATCTTTGCGGCCGGTTGCTGTGCCTGTCTTACCGGGGTACACGCCTTGTGACGTTAACCGTACATATAACAACGATGAACAACAACACGTATTCAAGGGCTGCCTGCCTGTTAGTCCTTGTATTCTCGGCGTGCCTGCTGGGATATTCCAAGCCCGTTGAGACCAAATATTTGAGCAACGTTCCGCAGTACATAACGTATGACGGCGCGCCGTCGGCCTTCCGCATTGCAGCCGCCGGACGTGCGGCCGACATCTGCGTGTCAGGCAAAGACTGGCCGGGCGTGCGGCGAGCCGCCGCCGACCTCGGCGACGATATACGCAAGGTGACGGGCACTGCGGCGCGTGTCGTTACGTCGGACGAGGCCGCGCAGGCTTCAATCATCGTCGGGACAATAGGCAAAAGCCCCTTGATTGACGGACTTGTAAAGGCCGGAAAGCTCGACGTTGACAGCATACGTGGCCGCTGGGAGTCGTTCGTCATCGAGACGGTGGACGGCAACCTCGTTGTGGCAGGCAGCGACAAGCGCGGCACAATATACGGAATTTACGACATATCCGAGAAAATCGGCGTGTCGCCATGGTACTGGTGGGCCGACGTTGCGCCGCGCAAGAGCGCGTCGCTCTACGTCAGGAAAGGCCGCTACGTACAGCCTTCGCCCAAGGTAAAGTACCGCGGCATTTTCATAAACGACGAGTGGCCCTCGTTCGGGGGATGGGCCTCGTCGCGCTTCGGAGGGCTTAACTCCAAGATGTACGCCCACCTTTTCGAGCTGCTCCTGCGCCTCAAGGCCAACTACTTCTGGCCGGCCATGTGGGACACGGCCTTCAACGAGGACGACCCCCTTAACCCCCAGGTGGCTGACATGTACGGCATCGTGATGGGAACGAGCCACCACGAGCCGATGATGCGCGCCCACAAGGAATACACACGGCGGCGAGACGAGGTGGGAGAATGGAACTACGCCACCAACAAAGCCCGTCTTGACAGCTTCTTCACCGCAGGGCTTGAGCGCAACAAGGCTTACGACAACATAATAACCATAGGCATGCGCGGTGACGGCGACGTGGCCATGAGCGACGGAGGCGACGCCGAGAACATGGCCGTCCTGCGCGACGTGGTGGCCGGACAGCGTGACATAATAAAGAAAGTGTACGGCTGCGACCCCTCGGAAGTGCCCCAGCTGTGGGCCATCTTCACCGAGGTGCAGCGTTATTACGACAAGGGTTTCACCGTGCCCGACGACGTTCTGCTGCTCTTCTGCGACAACAACTGGGGCTACCTGCGCCGCACCGGCCCTGCAAAGGAACGTGGGCGCAAGGGCGGAATGGGGCTTTACTACCACATAGACATGAACGGCGGCCCGTGGAACGACCGCTGGGTGACTACCACAACCATTCCGAAGCTGCGCGAACAGTTCTCGCTGGCTTACCATACGGGCATCGACGACCTGTGGATAGTCAACGTTGGCGACCTCAAGCCGAAAGAGTTTCCCATCGACTTCATCATGCGTTACGCCTGGAACCCTGACGCGATACAGCCCGGTGACGAACAGAAGTACACCCGGGAGTGGGCCGCACAGGCGTTCGGCGACGGCTGCGCGGACGACATAGCGTGGCTTATTGACCGTTACACGAAGTACAACCTGCTGCGCAAGGCCGAGGTGCAGACGCCCGGAGTGTTCAGTGTCGTGAACCACCGCGAGGCCGACCGCATGGACTCCCTTTGGCTGGAGCTTGAAGAAAAGGCCGGAGCCGTAATGCGGCAGTTGCCAAAAGAAAGCCTCGACGCTTACTTCCAGTTGGTTTATTACCCCGTTGTGGCATCGTCGGGCGTGGCCCGTATGTACACCGCCGCAACGCGTAACCGCCTTTATGCGCGGCAAGGCAGGCCCTCGGCCAATGCCTGGGCTGCGCTGGCCGACAGCCTTTTCGAGCGCGACAGACGGCTTACGGTATATTATAACGACACCCTTTCCGGCGGAAAATGGAAGAACATGATGCAGGACAAGCACATAGGCTACGTCAAATGGTCGATGCCCGACGAGAACAAACTGCCCCGGATGAAGCGCGTAACGCCCGAAGAGAAGCCCTCGATGGGCGTCAGCGTGGAGGGCAACGACTAT
>ULWO01032381.1_pt1 | contig 22281 bp, 33 predicted proteins | sample 1960421 | NCBI WGS metagenome assembly ULWO01 (sample SAMEA4835814, study PRJEB28245) | human gut metagenome | biome: gut microbiome; material: fecal sample | place: Denmark | collected 2008 | reverse complement strand
ACAAAACGGCTGCTCTGCCTAATTGAGCTAACCTGGCATAATAACAGAATAAATTCATGATGGAGACGACACCCCGCGATATGGTACATATATTTGTACTGGTGACGGGTACATAGATTCAAATTCAAACACCTGGATATACGCAGTTACAGGAAAATTGTAACAACGCCATTTACGACAAGTGGCTTGCGTTTGATAACCGAGAGGGCATAAGCTTTTCGCAGTTCATTTGGAAATACGAACAGAACATTTTCAGCCGCAGACAGCTCGACAAACTGTTTGAACTGAATGGAAGCAAGAACTCCGAAAAAAGCCGCTGACCACTGGATATGACCGAGGTGTGGAGCCGTTTGCTACCCGGTGCAGCCAATCCACGGCCGCGCCGGTGTGACGGGACTTTACGGTGTGAAACCAAAATGAAGTTATTCTGTTGTGGAGCGGCTGAGGGGTGTCGAACCCCCATCCCAAGCTTGGAAGGCTTGTATACTGGCCGTTGTACGACAGCCGCTTACCAGGGCGGATTGTTTTAGCGTGCTACCGCCTTCGCACGTTGCCCATGTACCAGCCTTGAGGACAGCGAGGTGCCGACACAGCCATGCACATGACCTTGCGCCAAGGATTTAATAGAGCCTTGAGCCTTGGGGGTTGAGGAATAAACTTTGATGAAAAATAAGGTTTGAAATTTGAGCGTTGAGGTTTAAGCGTTAAGCATTAAACTTTCCGGGCAAATACATTCATTCTGACGGGCTTGGCATACAAAAATGCAGCCACAAAGAATGAACCAATATTTTTATCATAATTGCAATGATCGTGGAACAGGTGTTTATAGTTTTAACTTTGTCATTATTCCACAGCGGACAAAGCGGCTTGTGGTTTGACGCTTTCAGTACACAGGCAAATGGTATCAAAACAGCTTAGTAGCTGAATGTAATCTGGGTAATGGCGTTGGAAACAGAGAGGGCAGAATCAATTTCGTTGTTGAAGGAATCGATCTGGGACTGCAAGTCTTCAATGATTTGAGTACAGCCTTTGGTGAGGCCATCGACCAGCTCCATGGAGTTCTGTTCAAGATAGGTGTTGCGGATCTTGGCGACAGTTTCAGGATCGGCATCCTTGGTTTTGGAATCGCCGCCGCAGATCGATTTGGCCATATCGTCCGCTTTGGTTTCCACACGGAGATTGGCGGAGGTGATCTGAGAGGTTTCGTTTGAATACTGGGCCTGAATATGGCTGCGCAGGTAGTCCAGGTATTCCATGCCGTGCTGCTTGAGAGAGATGGCTTCGGCCACGGTATAAGTTTTATTGTTGACTGAAATTTCTGTGACCGCGTTGGACTTGGAGACAGCGGCCTTGATGGCGTTGCGGCGATTGATGAGATCCATAGCGGAATCATAACTGGCCTGAGCAGATGTTTTGAATTCATCCACCGTGATTGCACCGAGCTTGGTAGCTTTGGCTTTGGCGGCGACACAGAACTTGGCGGAATCGATCTTTTTGATGATGCGGGAATCAATCGTTTTAAGTTCCACCAAAGCGCGGTGAATGGACATGGATTCGGTAGTCATGGGAAAAACCTCCTGAAAATAGTGTTTGCGAAAACTTGTAATATAGCGCCCGTAAAAATGTGGGACGACGATGCCCCACGATGAGAAAAAATTATTTTAAGTTGAGCTGCTTGTAAGACAGCCACTTTTTGTAAGAGTAAACGAAATCATTGCTATAAACGCCCCAGAGTTTTTCTGACAGCTGTTGTGTTTTGAAGAGCCTCAGGAACCGGCCGGATTTATAACAAGAGCTGACGAGAACTTTTTTGTTTTTGAAGGGATTGTTCACCGGAAGCTGTTCTTGGCGCTGAGAATAGACGCGGTTGATGTTATTGACGATATAAAAACCGCTGGCGTCCGGGTCTGGCGTTTCGGCCTTGTTGGCGCCTTTTACACCGCGGATCACATAATCATCGCGGCCAAAAAACGATACTTCACGCACACCGGTACGATTGGGCACCAGGATACTTTGCGCAAGCATGGCTTTTTCAAGGTTGATACAGCAGAAAGAGGAAGAAATCACAATATCCTGCGGGAGGTGATTTTGTTCGGTGGCGTAAATTACCATACGGGTAAGATCGACATCCGCTTTTTTGATAAGAGCAATGTTTTTGACCTCAACACCGCACCAGGCAAGGGTATAGATTGCACGGGGCATACAGTCCAGATCGCTGTTATTAAAGATAGCTTCCAGCAGAGATTCGAATTCTTCATCAGAAAAGAGCATCTGCTGAGAATAGGAATCAAGGGACTGCTGCAGAGTGGGTTTGCTGGGATTGGAAACGGTAGTGAGGGATGGCTTGGACGAAATTTGAGAATCGTCCTCATTATCAGCCAGTGACATCTGAAGAAACTGACGGAACGGATGACCTGTTGACTGATCCGGCGTGATAACGTTTTGAAGAACCAGGTAATCCAGGTAACAGGAGAGAAGGACCAGCTTGTTGCGGTTGATAACTGCACTTGCCGAGTTGCCGATGATTGCCTGCTTATAAAACGATGCGTACTGCTGATAGGAAAAGGATTCAAACCGGGTGCCGTACTGATACTCATACGTTTCGAGCGTGTAGGAAAGCCGGGGAATGATTTTTTGGATATACTGCGGAACGGTTTTGCCGTGATTGACCGTAATATAAGCATTGGTAATATCAGAGATAAGTTGCTGATAACGATCAATACGAACAGAATCATTGTTATACCGATCGATAATAGTTTTGCCCATACAGATCCTGCCTTTCTAGTTATTTATAGTATAACGTATGTAGACAGGAAATGCAAAGAAAAACTATGCAACCGGTGTTGGGCGGGGTTCCGGGATGACCCAGCGGGTAAGGAATGGGTTCTGGATAAGAAAGGCTTTTTTGGCCAGCTGCCAGTTTTCATCCGAGAAGCGGGCAATCGGTTCGCCAAGCTGAGAGTTCAGAAGAGTATCCCGCGCTTCGACCACGAGGGTAGAATCCCGCGTTAAGCCGCGGATAGAACCGGCTGGGTAATCAACATGCGTTGGACTGGCACTGGAAAAGCGCTTGGTGGTGAAGGGGATGACATCACACTGGCCGCTGAATTTGTTATAAACATCATTGCTGACGACCAGATAGGGATGAATACCAACGTACTTGTGCGTACCGAGCAGGGCATGGTCTTGCGGAGCACAGCCCAGCCGGATTTCGCCAAATTTGGGAACCGAGGTACTGGGTTTGAACATAGCGGGGAAACCTCCTTTACTTATTTATTGATTACCTTGTGATATTATCATACCACGTTACTTACAAGAAGTCAACAGTAAAATTCAAGATTTTTGAAAAATATTTACGGAATAATTTACACCATCCAGAACGAAATCATAAGTGGTGTAGGAGTAGGTACAACGGCCAAAAGGAATCTCGTTGCCGGGGGTGCTGAGGGTGACGGCGGCCTGAATGCTGAGAGCCTGCAGGACGATGGTGCTGGTTTTGCTTTGGAAGCGAAGCAGCGGAACGCCGGTGGAGGCAGACATGAAGCGGATTTGATCTGGCTTGAAGGTGGAGAGGGAAGACATGGCCGGGGTGTAGAGGTGGACATTGATGTAGGCTGCGTTTTGGCAGGCGGTGGCAAGCTGGGCAAGGGTAATAGTTTGTGTGTTCATGGCTCCTCCTTATCAGTTGACGTCCGAAAAGATGGACTGGAAAATGGTGGGAATTTAATCCCAATAGTTGTAATTGACAACCATTTGTTGTATAATGCGAGTATAGCACAAAGGAATTCAAGATACTAGAACGGAAACCTGTACTAACATTGAAAAGGGGACACGAAAATATGGAGATTGGGCAAATTATACGAGAGTGGCGCAAGGCAAACGGGATAAGCCAGCGGGAACTGGCAGAGCGGCTGCGATGCGGAACCCACACCGTGATGGGGTGGGAGAACGGAATCAACTACCCAGGGTTTTGGGCGTTGGGTGTATTGGCGGACGAGATGCACTGCACGGTAGACTACCTGATGGGGAGGGAAGATCATTCTGTAGCGGCCTGTAAAGAATCCACGATGGAATCAATGGCATCGGAGGCTTCGGAACAGAGATCAACAGCGGACTGAAGTTCATCCATGGCGTCCTGCATGGCGGTGCCGCGGTCGGAATCCTGCATAGACTCCGGCATATTATCGAAGGCTTCTTCCTCAAGATCGTGCAGGTCCTGAACCTGGGAGGAAAGATCGTCCTGGATGGTGGAGGAGAGATCCTTGAAAGCCTTGATAAGACCGCGAATTCTGGAGCGGCGTTCTCTATTCATAGCAAATTACCTACCTTATTATATAGTGATTAGAATGAGTGGGTTTTGGATTCGGTTACGGTATGGATGATGGCAGGACTGCAGGACCAGGCAAAGTGGGGCTGGCGGCCGGTAGAAGTGATAACGGCGGTGACAAGATCCATGGCAGCAAGGACGGCTTTTTGGCGGATGATGTTGCGGTCGTGATCCTGAAAAAGATAGCGGCGAACGAAAACATTTTGGATCTCCGAATTGGCCACGGCGATATAGACAGTGCCGGCAGGCTGAGATTCTGCATGAGGACCTGCAATGCCGGTGATACCAACGCCAAGCTCTGCGCCGGATTTTTGAGCTGCGCCGATTGCCATTTGGGCGGCGACAGGACCGGAATAAACAGTGTAATTCTTGATGGTGTCCGGTTTGACAGAGACAAGGTTCGTTTTGGCAGCGGCAGAGTAAGTGACAAAGCCGTACTCCATAACGCTGGATGCGCCGGGGATGCTGGCGAGAGAGGAAGAGAAGAGGCCGGCGGTGCAGCTTTCGGCAGCAGAGATGTGAAGGGAATTGGATTTGAGCAGCTCAACAAGCTGTTGGGAGGACTGAGGGATAGAATTCATAATAAGGCTCCTTTGAATGGGAGGATGTACGCCAGGGTTTTGCGACCCTGGTTTTTATTTTTTTTAATAGGACAGAACGAAGAACAGCCAGGTAAAAAAGATTAGACCGGTATGGAGGAGCTGATCGGTGGTAAGAGAGATAGAGCCTTCGTTTGCTTTTTGGTGGTCAATAATAGCATGAAAACCGGCATTGGTGAGAATGGCGGAACAGAAATAGACAATTGCATGGGAATTATAAGGAACGAACAGAGAGTAAACCAGAAGGGGGATCGTAATGCAGGTTGACCACATGAAGGAATGCTCGATGAGGGCGGTGATGTAATCAACAGGATAGTGTTCCTGAACGAATACCTTGGAGTATTTGAGGTCCCACCACAAACGCTGCTTGAGATCGGCGAGGATGCCCTGGAGATTGTAATCGGCAATGAGGTGGGAGAAAACCATAAGGAGGAGGAGAAGAAATTTGATGGGCATAAGGATTCACCTGCCTTACCAGCCGCGGCGCTTTTTGCCGATTTGTTCTGCCTTATAGCGCAGAGCACGCTCATGGACGCCGCTGATACGATCAAGGTAGTTGGGATTGACCTCAACTTTTTCATCCTCAAAGACATGCTGCCACCAGATACGATGGCCGTCAGCATAATCAACGTGGTGTTCCTGCATGAGGGTATAGAAAGTTTCGTTGCGGTTATTGAAACACTTGCCGCGCCACTTTTCATAGACGGCTTTCTCTTCCGGGGTGGGTTCCGAGATAGAGCGCTGATAGGCGCCGAGGGCGTCATAACCTTTAATATCATTGGATGTGTAACCAGCTGCAGCGGCAGAAGCGAACAAACCAGCGATACCGAGAATTAAACCAAAACCACCTAACATAATTGTTACCTCCTTGGATTTTGAAAATTGAAATCTATTTGGAACGAAGACGGCAGCGCATGACTTGGATGGACTGGACGCTGCGCTGAAGACGGGCGGAAAGTTGACGGTCGGGGATAGAGTGGGCGAGGATAAGATTCATTTCCTTAATGGTCCATTCACGCTTGGGGTAGCCGGCCGTTTGCCGGTAGTTATTGCGGCGATAATAATTGCGGGCAAGAGGATCAAGACGGGAAGACATGAGGGGAGTGGGTCAGCTCCTTGTTGGATTTGGGTATTTGCAAAATTAGGTGATTTTCTATTTGAAAATAGGTGGTCTACTAATTTATGCAAATACAATTCCTTCGTTTTTGACAACAAATTTACATTTATAATATGGATATGCGTTGCCATTCGTATTGTAATATCCATCTGCTTTGCCATTATGTGAGCCGCTAACTCCTTGCATCACATGAACTTGCCCGTCAACAAGAAATACACTTCCTGGATAGTTACGGTTCAAGTTTCTATATGCAGGATGATGCTCTTTCACCTTGAGCTTGCAAACATCACCTGGATGGCTTTGACGAAACTCTTCCAAACTGTCGGTAGTCTGTTTAATAGCCTTGTGGCGATTCGTTGCCACTGTTTTGCCATTGAGTGTGTACACGCGGCTCATGTTCGCTTTGTGTAGCACTCTTCTATCATGGCGGCGGAACTGCTTTAATTCGTATGGCACATGGCTGTTTATATTGCTATCACAAACATCGTTGGGTAAAACAGAACAGGCAATGCAATAAGCATCAAGCCAATGGTCTTTACTCACACCGTGCGCTGTACGATAGTCGTAGGTACTTTTACCATTGGTCACAAAGAAATGCTTCGGAAAAAGAGAATTCATCTCTTTCGTCAATGCCGGAATGATTTGATTCAATACGCTCAAAGCACTGTACTTTTTGACGAGTCCGACTTTTTCTTTGGCGAGTTTCTTTTGCCAGGTAGCATCCTTATGAACGAGATTGTGATGCTCCGTGCATAGACCAACAATATTGGCGATAGTGTTGCTACCGTTTTCGGATTTTGGTACTACATGATGGTAATGTTCAATGGGCTTCTCACAAAATAGGCAATGGTGTTCCTGCATTTCAGAAACAGCATTTTCAAGGCTCCCTTTTTGGTAGAGTGGGCCTTGCTGATACTGCCATTTCTGAATGTTAGGGTTGTCAAGCTGCATGAACGCAAATTTGTTGACTTCAAGCACAACATCACTGATAGGAAGAAACTTCTGAATTTTCTTCACCAAGTTGATGTGTGTCTGTAGCAACTGATTTGCAGTAGGCGTAAGCCATCCTTCCGGTCTTGCACGATTGGTGAACTTTGCCTCTTTGTTTTTGATACCAATGCAAAGTACATCTTTCTCACAACCCGGAAGATGGCGCTTGATAACGCCAATTTCTTTTGCACGTTTACTAACACTACCATTTTGAGCAGTGGTTTGCTTTACGCACTTCTTAGAAATAGTGCCGTTGGTTTTTGCTCTCCGCTGACGGCGGCAGCGTCTGCCGTTGGTGCGTCTTGCGCAGCGTGATTCCTTACGCTTTTTCATCAGCTTAGGGACTTCCTTATTGCGGGTCTCAAGATGCGCAGTAAAGACCGCCGCCCCGTCTGCTTTGACAACGGCAACGCCGATGTTGGTCCTACCAGGGTCGATACCCAAGTATAGGGGTTGAACTACATCATCAGTTTCATAAAGCAACTGGATAGTAAACGGTTTTGATTTTACGACTCGTGCTTTTCCATTCTTAAGGAGATGGCGCACATGCATACAGCGAGTCGTTGGCATCAAAGGTTTACCATCTTTGTTTAACACATATACAGTAGGCATATACGCTACCCTCCTTTTACTGTAAGTCTCTCCTGCTGAAACAGGAGGTTGTGTTTCCCTTGGCTGGGTGTTTGCTGTGAGCGGTATTGTACGAGACAATGCCACTCGTGCGGAGCTATCAACTGGGAAAATCGATAGGCGCAACAAACATCCAAATGCCTGTGGTATTTGTAAAAACAGATGGTTTTATTCAAACCACCTATTTTTGCAAATACCCGATTTATTGGGTGAAATCATGGGCGGACTGGGCAAGGGGCAGGCAGTGAGCACGCAAAATCTGCCAGAGTTTGCAATCCGGTTTTGTGCGGGAAAGGAGTTGCAGGGCACGGTCCCTGGACATATCGCGGTGGGCAAGAGTGCAGGCTTGAGCCAGAAAGTTGCGATGGGATTCATTGTTGGTGAAAAGAAGCTCGGTACCGGGGTGAGTTTCCGTTAAGTAGAAGTAGGGGCCGGTAACTTGCAGGCGGATGCCAGCGGATGGAGAACAGTAGAGATCGAGGGAAGAATCATCCTTTGCCAAGGTGTAGCCTTCGCCAAAATAAGAGAGCCAGCGGTGGACGTTGGAACCCCAGGGGCAGACGGTGGGCGGCGGCATGAAATCATTGCCTTCCCAAACTTTTGGGGTAAAAGTTTCATCATAGGAGTAAGGACAATCCTGTTCCGGGGTGAGAGGCGGGGTGTAGATTAAAGGCGGATAGGCGGGCTGAGTGGTGCAGACAGCTTCCAGCGGAACGGATGCACCTTGTGGCAAAGGAGTGAAATCACAGGCTTCGGTTGGATAGGAATAGCCGGACGAAGAATGAATGTTTTTGGTTTTGACTTGGCGATAGACGGTGCGGAGCTTGCCATCCTGATAGAGGTTGCCGAAGATAAAATCGTTCTGGCTGACAAAGTAAAGAGTGCTGCGATCGCCATTGAAACAGAAAACAGCGGCGGCAGTTTGGTCGGCCAGGTTGGGACGGGGGATATCCGGGGCGGCGTGATCAAAATAATCCTGGAAGCTTGTCCAATTTTTGAAGTAGAACGGGTAGTTGGGATTGGGAGCAAAATCAGAACAAATGCCCTGATAGGAACCGTAGTGAAGATGGGCGCAATCCGAAACAAGATTGACAGTGGTGTTATTGGCACGTTTACATTTGATGCCATGATAAGCGCAGTGACGGCAGTGAAGCTCTTCATCGTAAAGAGGATTTGTGGTGGACATGGGACAACCCCCTTAGACGGCGTAGTGGATATCGCGGGAGCGGGTGCGGCGGAAGGAGAGAGTGGCGGGAGTGGTGGATTTGATCTGGGCGATGGCATCATAGCAAGCCTTTTCATCCGGGTCAGAGAGTTCATCATCAGAGATGTGGCGGTATTCAAATGTGAGGTCCTTGCCTTCAACAAAGGGAGTGCCGGAGGTTTTATCGAACTGAACGGAATCATTGTTGTAGGTGACTTCAAAGATGAAATCGCCGTTTTTGTTAAAGAAGCGAACGTATTCTTCCGAGGAGGGATCGAAGAGATCACGGCGAACATTGCTGGCAGTATAGACAACACCGTTTGCGAATTTCATGGTGATGTTATAGCGCTCAGCGTTGAGGTTGACAATGTTCAAATCCTTAATGGCTTCCGTGAAAGGCAGGCCGGTGTTGAGTTCAAAGGCGATGGAACGCAGGCAGTCATAATTGAGGTCAACGCGACCGGCAAAACCGATGACAGCATCGATCTGGTCGTAATATTCCGGCTTGAGCTTATCCTGCATGTAGGTGCGGATTTCATCGGCGGTGGGGTAATCGAAGCGGAAGTGGTAGTGGAAGCGGCCGGGACGGTTGACAAGGAAATCATTGAGACCTTTGAGATCATTGCAGGTGACAACGAAGAGGCGCTTGCCGTTGGAGGTGCCATCGAACAGGGAGAGCATGGTGGACTGAGGATCGGTTTTATCATCATCGGAGGGGTGAGCGAAGGTTTTATCGAATTCATCAAAGAGGATCATGACTTCCTGGTCGATGGATTCGAGGTAGGAGGCGATGCCGGGGATGGCTTCATCGACAATGAGGACGGGCAAGCCGGCAGAGATGGCGCGGGTGGAGAGCAGGCGAGCGAACATGGACTTGCCGATACCTTTTGCGCCGCTGAGGATGACGCCAAGAGAACGCGTGAAAGCGTTGTAGGACGCAATGACTTTTTCGACCTTGGATTCATGCGGGCCATAGACAGTTTCGTTGACCTGCATATTGGGGCGGGATTCCAGATAGAAGTCGCTGAGCTTGGAGAAGCGGACGCAGTAGGTTGCGGCGGGCAGGGAATCAAAGGTACGAAGGGAATTATCGTAAATCTGGTACTTGATGCCGGTGTTGACGATTTTCATAAATATGTAACTCCTTTTAATTTTTGTTATAGAACAATGTTAAAAGTAAAACAAGGTGGTGGAAAATATTACAAAAATGGGAAGTGGTACGGTTATCAGTACGGGGCTTCGAGGTTGCGGGGATTATAAGGGGCGTAAGTGATTTCGATTTTGCCGGGGCAGGTACAGGTTTTGCCATTGACAAAATACTGACGCCAGTAGTCATCGTCACATTCGCCTTTGGAGGTAATACGGAAGGTGAGGGAAGGGAAGGAGCGGGAGAGGGCGATCATATCATTGGCGACATCGAACGGACATTCGTTTTCGGGGTCAAAGGTGAGGATATCGTTCTCGTCATCATAAAAATAGGCGGAAGGATCAAAGGGTCTGAGGCAAGGGGAAGCATCAGCGTAAAGGGTTTGGAGTTCATGCTGGATGGCACAGCGGGTTTGCTCCGGGATAAAAGCGGGGGTGTCATCGCGGAAGACATCGAGAGTGTAGCGGGTAAAGTAGGACATGAAATCATCTCCTTAATTTAAGATGCAGTGACGGAATCGGTGAGGGATTTGAACATTGTTTTGGGAAGGCCGGGGGTAGATTCCTGGCGGGAGATCCACTGGCGCTGGTAGGAGACAGCACGGGGATAATCAGCAGCGGGGGAAACAAGTTTTGGGGTTTCGATGTTTTCAAAGACACATTCCGCGATGATTTGCAGGATTTCCGGCAAGGTGGTATCAGAACCATAGGCGGCAACAAGACCGCGCAAAGAACAGTAATAAGGCTCAACGGCTTGTTCCAGCTGGCGGATGGTATAGGCGGAGAGGTCGATCGTTTCGGCGGCAACGGCATAATAATTGCGGTTGGGAGAAGCCGATTTGGAGTGAAAAGGAACGATATCAGTGAACTGGTATGTAGTGGGAGAGAGCGCACGGCAGAACTGGCGGGTGTCCGGGTCAGTTTGGAAAAATTGTTTCATTGAGGTGGTCCTTTCAGGGGGTGGTGAGAGGCTGGATGAGGGAATCAAAAGAGATGGAGGAAATGGGAATGGATTGCGAGGAGGAAGAATAATTGGTAAGAGCACAGATAGGGAAGTAAAAAGGGAAATCGTAAAAAGAACATGATTGTCTATCAGATCGTTTTACAATGTAAGAGTGGCCGCAGAATTGTTTCATACCTTCCAAAATGGTGAGAAACGGAGTTTTAATTCCACCACTTTCATTCAAACCGTATTCTTCTGCCATGTCATCCCATGTACGGATGGTGACGATATCACCGGGCTGAGGATCGAAATTCATTAAGAAGCTCCTTTCAGAAGGTCATCAAAGGTGAGAGAGGATTCAAAGACGGGTAACACAAGAGAACAGACAGGAAAATCATAGTTTACATCCGCAAAAGAGCACCAGGAGCCAACAGCGGTAGTGGTTACACGTTCAACAGTGTAGAAATGACCGCAATATTGTTTCATACTTTGAAAGATGGCGATAGGAAGCGTTGAGATATCCCCATAGGAATCAGTGCCAAACTCTTTTACCATATCATCCCAGGGGCGGATCATAACAAAATCACCGACTTGAGGAATACACGAACTCATTATGTGGCTCCTTTCAGAAGATCATCGAAGGAAATGGGAGAAGCAGGAACAGGTGAGGTAAAAACGAACATGTGTTCGGTAAAAGGGAAAGGGGGCCATCGTCTAATGTATAGATCCAATGTTCATCGTTAATGGATGGTCGGATATGTTCGACTTTGAAAGAGCGACCGCAATACTGTTTCATACCAGAGCTAAAGACTATATAAGGGGTTTTAATCCCTAATCCATCCGGGCTGCCATATTGAGAGAACATGACATCCCTGACGCTGCCATATTGGGAGAACATATCATCCCAGGCGCGGATGGTGACCGTATCGCCAGGCTGAAATCTGTGAGGGTAAGACGGCATAGGTTAAGCACCACCTTGAAGTAAATCATCAAAGGAAACGGAAGGGGGAGGAGTAGGCACGGGGGAGGATTCAATAAGAGATTGGTAGGCAGCATAAATTTTTGAAGCGTAATACAGTTTGCCATCTTGGGTGGTGAACCCAAAGAAATTTTTATTGCAAACGCCTGTGGCAGTGACGATTTGGGGGGAATCAAAATCACCGCGGGAAACGGCGGTAACGTCAGAAACAGGAATGAAACCGAAACGAACCCAAGTTGATAAGTTCATATAACGAGCGATGGATCGTTTGCGTAGATCAGAGCTTTGGCGAAAATCATCATAGAGAGCTTTACATTGAGCGAAGGAGGGGAAGAGAATTTTTTGGTTAGGAAGGATGATGGGGTAAAAAAGATCGGTTGTTTCGGGGATCAAAAGAAGTCACCACCTTGGAGAAGAGAATCAAAAGAGAGAGAAGAGGGCGGAACGGATTGGAGTTTGGATTGTTCAAACATAGGGGAAGAAAAAACCACGAAAGTACCGTCGAAAAAATAAGAATCAAATTTTGGAGATGGATAGCGGTTTACATGAACAATGGGAAGTGTTTGTCCGCAATACTTTTTCATAAACTCTGTGAAAGTTTTTGGGACTTTGATTCCACCATATTCGTCCAAACCAAATTCGGATTCCATATCATCCCACTGACGGATGGTAACTTCATCTCCGACGTTGTAGGTAGGATAATCGGCAGGGTTAAGAGATTTCATTGAGGGAGTTCACCTCCGGCAAGGAGTTGGTCAAAAGAGATGGCGGGAGGAATGACGGAAGAGGATTCGTTAAGAGGGGCGAGCATGGCGGGTGAGAGGAGCCAGCGGCGGAATCCAATTGTAGAGGGGGTGCCATGAAAGAGAGAGAGAATAGGATCATCAAACTGGAAGATATCGGAAGAAAGATAACGTTTATCTCTGTCAAAATAGGAAGGTTCGTTTACGATGGTGAGAGTGGCACCGCAAAGGTATTTCATTTCGCTATTAAAGAATGAGTTGTCCGGCAAGTAAATACCATAGGCACTATCATGATGGCTGATGGAATTGAGTTCATCCCAGGAGAGGATGCGGACGCGCTGGCCGAGGTAGAGGTCTTGGAAGGTCACAGAAAATCACCTCATTGAACAGTATGAGCGCCATAACAAGCAGCGTCAGGGACGATAGGACTCGGCATAGGGGTGGGGCTGCCGGATTTGGACTGGGGTTCGGGTGCCCAGGAATGGGGCTGGCCATCCAGGATTTGCATTTCCTTGGCGATGGAAGCAATAACGAAATCAAGAGAGATGGCCTGACCGGTAGTCTGGCGGCCCCAGTAGGACTTGCCCCAGCAATCAAGAACGACTTCACCGCGGGCTTTGAGCTTTTCACCGAACCAGTTGGAGACCGCCCACCATTCAAAGATTTCGGGCGGGGTGGTATCGAGGTCATCGTATTCATCGTCGCTGTAGACAGCACCGCAACACTGGCAAACACGAACGGTTTCGGACTCGCAGCAGGCACGGGCTTGGGCGAGAGTAGGGTAGGTGAGGCCACAGACGGGGCAGATATAGGGGGCAACAGCTTCCGGGACGTCAGAATCATAATCCGGGTTTTGGAATTTGGAATCATCGAGGTCCGTGACGTCAACTTCATCAAAGTAGCTGGAATTACCGCACTCGGAGCAGGTTTGGGAGGAGGCATCACAGATAGCGGATTCGTAATCGGATTCATCGAAAGGAGGATCTTCCGGGATGCTGGCGTCATAAGCGAGGGCGGAGAGGATAAAATCCATTTCCTGGTTCATATTGCAGAAGACTTCACGGTTGATGAGCTGGTCGAGAATTTTTTGGTTGGGGGGTGGAATCGGAAGAATATTCGTGACCGTTGACGGTGTAAAGCATAAGATCAACTTCCTTTTTTTGTATGTAGGGGGGGGTTCAGGATTCAAAATCGGGGTGGTCGAGGGCGGTGGCGTTGGAAAAGAAGACATCAACCATATCCTGATCGGATTCGATGTTATAGCAGCCGCCGCAGGAACCGTTTACTTCCCACTCATTGGAATCGGGGTTATATTGATAGAGGGTGAGAGCTTTTGCTTCGCCGTTGAGATACTGCTGATAGAGTTCAAGCTCACTCTTGATCACGTTCTCAGCATGAGAGCGCCAGTCCGGGGTGGAGTAGCCGAGGTCGGCCACGTCCTGGCGGGTGCAAACGGCGAAACCGGCAAGGCCGGAATCAAAATCATCATGGAACGGAGTGGTGGAGAGAGCGATGGCGGAGTGAACGTAGGCATAGATAGGGAGTTTGACGTATTCAGGTTCGATGCCGGCTTTGACATCAGGGACAAAAGCGCTGACAGGTATATCACCGGAGAAATAACGGTTGGGGGCGATATAGAATGTGGAGTAACAATCCCAATCCGTGCGGGGGTTGGGAGGAAAGAGGTCGGGTTCTTCGGAGATAAAATAAAGATCATTGCCGGATTTGGCGTAGGTGCCGGTGAGGGTTTGTTTGGTTTGAACGGGGATGGTGAGGGTAGACATATTTCAAGCCTCCTTCTTGGATGCGGATTCAACTTCCGGCTTGGATGCGGCGTTAATATAAGTGTTGACGGCGGCATTGAAGCGATCAAACAGGACACCGCTGTACATGACAAGGGTTTTGAGCTGCTGGGCGGTACGGTTATAGCGGTTGCGGAACTGGATGTGAGCTTCGTTCCAATCGGTGTTCATGATTTTATAGACGTTGCGGTAGGTGACGGAGAAGTTGCAGGAGGTATCATAATAGATAGTAGCGGCCTTGGCAATGGCAGCATTGATGGCGGCAGCACGTTCATCCAAAAGGGACTGAGAGGGGGCAGGCTTGGGCTGCTTTGCGGATTCATCCGGCAGGGGGGCGGGAACGGGCTGTTCATCCAGAACGGAAGTGGCCGGAGATTTGATGATGCAGGGTTCGGTTTTAATGAGGCCGAGTTCCCGCTGGACACCAAGGGGAAGCTGAGAGTTGGGGTTGGAATCGTTTTTGCGGACGTGCTTGATGATGGCATCGTTATAAAGATCGTTCAAAATAGAATCGAAGATTTCGCGGTAAGTAGTGGTGAATTCGATAATTTGGATGGTGGAGAGATTGGTATCATAGGGGTGGGACTTGCGGTAGTTGACGCGCTCCTGCTCCTGGACAAAGCCGTAATCGCGTTTCATTTTGGCGTAGATCTGGTTGAGGATATCGCGGCGGGAGGAGTAAAGCTCCGGGGCGTTGCGGATGATTTTATCCATGGTCTGGTAGACTTCATCACGCCAGGTGACGGGGGTGGATACAGGTTTGGAGATTACAGCAACAGAGACATTTGACTTTTGCGGGGCAGGGGCCGGGGTAGATTCGTTTTTGGGGCTGGGGACAGGTTCATCATGGACGGCATAATCCTTGGGGGTGACGGTGACGGGTTGCGGGGCAGGCTGCTGAGCGGGAACAGCGCCGGCAAAGTGGTTGGCGAGGGCAGCGAGGGTGGAGGTCATTGTGACCATGCAGCGGGTGGTTTCGGCCTGGGTTTTGAGGGTGGAATCAACAAGGGCTTGGATGGTTTGCATGGCGACGGCGGAGGTTTGGTCCGGGGTGGCGAGGACGCTGCGGCCATGGTAAAGGGATTCCATAACATCCCATACGAAGTCCATGAACTTATCCGCGTTGGGCTGGCGGGAGAAGCGGCAGATTTCCATAACACCGCGGAGGGTATAGACACGGGTATTTCGATTTACCCATCTATTTCCTTCAACACCCCCCAAAGTGAGGGTTGTTGAAAGTGGATCAAGACGGTCTTTATTTCGATCATGAATTTGCTGAATAGCATCATCAGCTTTTACATAGCCTAGTGCTTCACCAATTTGACGCCTTGTCATATAAAATTCGTTTTCAATGGCATCATCTTTATAGAAGTTGCAGGTGAGGGAGCCAAAAGGCTTTTGGGTAACGAGAGTAAGATTTTGAGTCATTTTGAAAATTCCTTTCTAAAGTGAAACGGGATGAAATGGGATAAATGGATATTAGATATTTGTTATGCTTTGACGGTGTTTTTGCGGGTGAGTTCGAGGACGGTGCAGAACGGGGCGAACCAGCCGCCGCCCGAATAGAAGGCGTGCGGGGTGGAGGGCTGACATTCATAGCAGACAGTACCGTTGATGATAGCGAGAGTGTAGGTAAGTTTGGTCATAATGGTTGATCCTTTCTGATGGTAAAAATAGATTCAAAATAAAACAGGGAACAAGCTGGTGGGAAACGGTCTTCTTGGGTGGCTCGACGGGCGGGTCTGTGAACGGCGTGTTATCGTTTGTTTTTGCCTGCGGCGTATCTTTAGATGTCTTTCTCGACCCGTATGGAGGCGCCTGATCTGCAGTCGACATCTGGTGATCCAGGAGGGGGAGGCGGTAACAAATTCGAACTCTTGGATATAACCGAAGAGTGAAGCATGAACTGAAATATAATCAGCAAATGATTCTATACCTTGTTAGGCTGTTTTATTTTTGAGGTTGATCGTTGGGGCACGGCGGGGTGTGGTTGGCAAAATCAGCCATGGAAGCGCCGTAGTATTTATGGTTGAGGATTTGACAGTTGAGCGGTAGCTCCTTTCAACAAATCATCGAAGGACATGGAAGGAACCGGGGGCGGAGAAACGACACGAGGGTGAAATTCAGCGGCGGAGAAAAACCAGTCATTCCAGTTAAAAACGGTTCTATCTTCAGCGAAGAGAGGGGTGAGATCGTATAGGTTCCTTTCATTGCCTTTGGAAATGCGGGTAATAACAGAAGTTTCTCTCTTTGAAAGAGATCGTCTGCGCCGCTGAGGAAATGAGTAAGAATAAAATCGCCGCAAACATCCGCAGGATGGGAACGAACTTCTTCTTCGGAAATGATTTGGACGATATCGCCAACTTTATAGGTGGGATTCATGGTAGGCTTCCTTTCTGTGATGGGGTTAGAGGTTTGCGATAAGGGAATCAAAGCTGGGATACGGAGCGGGGATAGTGCGGGAGATCATGCTGGGCGGGATGATGTGGTAGGAATCGCTGTGAGGAAAATAGAGGCGGAGAAGGCCGGATTTGCCGAGGATGGCAACGATCTTGCCCTGCTTGCCGAGGATAGGCTCATAGGGGAGAGAATCGGTGAGGGTGAAAGTGGTGCCGTAATCATACTGGAGGGAGCAGAGCATTTCCGGACCGGAGACGATCTCGACCCAGGTGCCAGGTTCATAGCCGGGGAGGAAAGGAGCCATGAGGAATCACCTGCCTTGAGAAATAAGTTCATCAAAAGAGATGGAAGGAGTGGGGAGAGGAGCGGGGGTGACGGCTTCGGGGGTATCGTCATAAGTAAGGGCGGAATGGGTGGTGACAAATGTTTTGTTATTCATAACAAAGCCGTGGAAGGTAAGATAGCCTGTACATGTGCTCGGTAGATTGCTAAACGTTGTATATTTGAAATAAACGGGAGTGCCGGGTTGAATGTAATAAGGACCCATAAGAATCACCTGTATGAATTAGAGAACAGAAATAATTTCATCAAAAGAAACGGTAGACGGGGGAACGGTGTTGGGGGACTTATAGACAAAGGAATCGTTGGGGTCCTGGATTTCGGTGATGTATTCATGGGGGACGTGGAAGGTGCGGGAATCATCGGTCCAGACGGTGACGTAGTTGCCGTTATCTTCGTGGACGGTGCCGGAGAGAAAGGTGATCTGAAGTTTAGTGTTTATTAGTTTTACGGTATAGAATTTGACCCATGAGCCGGGGGAGATAAGTTTCATAAAAAATCACCTGCCTTGAAGGAGATCGTCGAAAGAGATCGTTGGGGAAGATACGGGGGTAGAGGACTTATAAGCGAGGGGATCTTTGGCATCCTGGATTTCGGTAATAACTTCATAGGGGACGTTGTAGCTGTGGGAATCGATCAAGATGGTGACGTAGTTGCCGTTATCTTGGATAAGTTTCATAAAAATCACCTGAATTCATTGTGTAAGCGGGTTCCGGGGTATTACCAGGCGCTCCAACCATTGGGATGGCCGGAGGCCCAGCGAAAGGAAAGTAAAACCATGACCGTGCGTTTACCAGGCGCACGAACAGGGGGCGCAACGAGCTGCTAAGAAAGGAAGAAACAGCTGAAGCGCCTGGGAATGCCCCGGAACCATGGGGCGGAATGGAGATAAAATAAAAATCAATTTGTGAAAGCTGATGAGAGGCAGCCGCCGGAACCAACCGGTGGTGACGACTGAGCTTCGGCGTTTGATTGGTGCTTCCACCGATGTTGCTTACTTTTTTTTGTTGAAAGACTAGGGCGTTAGCCCTCCCTTTCTGATGCCCCGCAAAGTCAGTGTCCGTGTATCTGGGAGTTCAAGACCGGATGCAGTGCTTACTGCGACGTGAGTGGGTCGCCTCCAGGGGGGTAGGACAGGGGGACAAATTCAAACCCTCGGATATAACCGGAGGGTGTTTGGCTTTGACTTGAACAGAAATCAAAACGAAACTTTACCTTTGAAACAAATTGATTTTTTTGAGATTATGCGGTTACGCTTGGCGGGGCGAGATCGGCCTTGATACAGGATTCAAGGTCGAGGCCGTATTTGGCGTTATACTTTTGGATGATGTATTTGGTGGTATCGGGCTGGACATCCTTGAACCAGGTAATGTTGCCCTGGAAGGACTGAAGGTCTTCATCTGACCACTTTTTGCCCTTTTGTTTATCGCGGAAGTAGGTATCAATGGTGGCTTTGAAGATTTTGTTTTTGCGATAACCGACTGTGATTTGGTTATCCTTATTGAGCATGACGCCAAGAATCCAGTTGCGGCCGGCGCGAGAGTGGAACTGGGTTTTGGTTTCATTGAGGGTGAAAGGAGCGTTCATTTGGGAGAGAAGCTGGACAATAAGGCGCTCGACAGCATGGAAATTGAAGATAACTTTGCAGGAGACGATGATATCATCGGCGTAGCGGGTGTAGCAGAGGCGGTCGGTGATGGGGGTTCCGTCCGGGTTATGCTTGCCGGATTCAAAATGATTGACGGCCTTGGCGAAGGCGTGGTCAAAGGGAATCATCATGATGTTGGTGATGAGCGGGGAGATGGGGGTGCCCTGCGGCAGTGCGCCGTTAAGGAAGCAGAGGTCAAGGGCTTTGAGCAGTTCCGCGCGGCCGGTGGGGCTGGCGAGGATGAGGTTGAAAGGGTAAATGAGTTCAAACTGGGAGAGGACAAACTCTGGCGTGGTGGAAGGGAAGAAGCCATGGAAATCAAAGTGGGCGTACCACCAGGCATTGAACTTTTGGTGACGTTTGGCGGCGGAGAGGACGCTGCGGTCCTCGACATAGGCGAAGGCGCAGGTGTGGTGGTCGGCAAACATCCAGGACTGAAAGAGGGTTTTGAGTTCCTTGAGGGCTTTCATTAAGTCGGAGTTGGGGGCATCGATCCAGCGGAGGCCGCCGGAAGCTTTGGGGATGGGAAAATGGTTGTACAGGCTGGAACGGGGAGTGGTGAGACGAAGGGATTCATACTGCTGGTTGAACGCCTGGAGCTGGAGGATCATTTGCTCCACCTTGGTGATGCGCATGATGCGGGGAGGAACTTTGTTACAGATGACGGTACGGGTAGCACCGTGGCCGCCGGTGGAAAGGTTGGCGAGGTTGAAATCCCCGCGGAGGAGTTCTTCAAACGTCATTTCCCGGAAACGTTCCGGGCAGTTATAAGTGATGTAAACCATGTGAGTGCTCCTTATGTGAGGGTTATGTTTGTGTTCTGATGGGAGGTGGAAGTTGCCGCGGATCGTCATCGTCGTCGCTGAGCAAGACTGTCGCTATGAATGGGGCGGCTTTGCTCTGATGATTGGTACGACTGATGGGTTGCTTGTAACCTTACTTGCCGCAATGTGTGGATTGTACTTAATCGTTTTTCGACCAATCGTTACTAATGGGCTCAGCGACTGCAATATTCTAGTCGGGAGTCACCTTGATGTCCGCCTGCCAGGATCTGGTGCGGGGTGGGTCGGGGTAACAAATTCGTGCTCTTGGATATGACCGAAGAGCCTGAAGCGAAAAAGCTTACAGTATACAACACAAACGAAATTTAATGAAACGCTAAGACGACAGGGTTACAGACCGAGGAATGCGGATTCACCCTGGAGGTTGAAGGGGGCGGAGAGGCCGGTGTGGATCAGCTCGCCTTTTTTGATGAAGTTTTGGAAGTTGGTGACGGTATAGCAGGCGGCAACGCGAACCGTGGGGGCAACACCGAGGGTAGTGCCGCAGGCCGAAACGGGGACCTGGGCAGTGGCTTCGGCGTGGGTGAAGTTCATTGTGGCGCGAAATTCCGCGACCTGTTTGGGGTCCGACCAATCGGCAGCGTAGAGCTGGGCATCAAAGAGGGCGGTGCGGACATCAAACATGGCTTTAATGAAGGTGTTAAAGCGGTTGGCATCCACGATTTTCTGGCGAATCTCGATATTATCCACGGCGAGAAAAACGTAACCGGAGAGGGGCTGGCCGTTCCAGCCGGAGGGTTCCAGACGGATATCATTTTTGGCTTCCGGGTTGATGGCACAGAGAATATCGCGGAGGGCTTCCACTTTGGGCTGGCCGACCTGAGGGTCAAAGAACATCTGGTTGACGATGTTTTTCTTTTCCACTGTATCAAAATCATAGAGGGTGAAGTTGGTCAGGCCATAGCGGGCAAGAAGCTCCGCGATGGTGGAGCCGACCGAACCGCAGCCAATGATGTGGATGCGGCCTTTGACATCATGCGGGGAGAAGACATCCAGGCTTTTGGCAAGATTCATAAAGCGCCTCCGTTGGTGTGATAATCGTAATAGGTGGGGTAGTGGTCGTAATAATTGCCGTCATCGTCCATCCAGCAGCGGGCGGCGTTATCCCAGACGACGTGGGGTACGGTACCGTCGGTGGGCTTGACGGGAGGGTGCGCTGCGGAATAGACGGGCAGAGCCTTGGTGACAAGGGACTGAGCGGTGGCGGCAAAATCGGAGAGGGTATCGGTGTAGGTGACAGAGATATCGTCTTTATCGTAGATTTTGTTGGCGGCGTAGTCATACAGGCGGGCGGTGAACTCGCCGCGCTTGTTCCAGATCATGAAGAGGTAGAAATCATTGCCCTTGAGCTTATTGACAATTTTGGACTCGTTTTCGTCATCGACGCCGGAAGGGGAAGTGGACATGTTGACGTGGCTGTGGGCCTGGTAGCGGATGTTGTTGAAAATCTCATCGGGCTGGGAGAGCAGCCAGTCGTTGTATTTATCCTGGTCGGTTTCGACGGTGACGCCAGTAACCTGCTGGGGGTAGACGAGGATATCATAGATTTCATACTCGGTGGGGGAAAGCTGGCGCATGAGGCCGTGCCAGGCGACCTCGGAAGTGAAATCATCAATGAGGCGGGACTGTTTGGCCCAGGCATCAGCGGTAAAATTGATGTTGATTTTATCTTTTGCCTTGGTTTTGGCGAGCTTGACAGAGCCGGTGAGGAGCTGCTGGCGATAGAGTTCGATGGCGGCATCCAGAGCGGTCTGATCAATGTGGATAACTTGCATGGTTATTCTCCTTCCTTAACGGAATCGTTTGCGGATTTGATCTGTTCAATGGCCTGCTTGGGGGTGATGGATTCACCGGCGGCGGTAAGGATGACGGGGATATCCGTGTGATAGGCGGTGGCGAAATCATCAAAGAAATATTTGGTGGAGATGGTTTCGACGAGGTTCATGCTGCTGGCGCTCTGCTGACAGATGGCAATGGCGGAAATAAAATCTCGGCGATCCTCGGCATCCTCCAGCATGGGTTCATAGTTACCGAGGCAGGAGTGATGATTGATGTGAGGGTTGGGAACAGCCTGAACAACGTTCATATTGATTTCATCGGACATGGCTGTGACATGGCAGTTGTAATTAAGCTTATAGGTGGCAGCGAGTTTGATTTTGAAGATATGGTCAATGAACACAGCCCGGAAAAGGATGCGGACATCATGTTCTTCTTCACCGGTAAGATCCTGATAGGGGCGGTCACTGTTGAAGATAAAGGTTTCGACATCATCCGGGTCATAGTTGGAGAGGAATGTGGTGATGGTGAGGAGAAGCGCTCCATCGTCAGTATCGACGGAGATCCCCTTTTGAGTGTGGAGGTAATCCTTGAGTTCCGTGATAAAGGTGGATTCATCTTTGGAGTCAAGGCCGGTCAGCTCACAGTTGATGCTGGTGATGTTGGTAAAAATTCCAGAGATACGGGCGCGGGTTTCTTTCAGCTCACGGTAAAGGTTTTCAATAGAGCGCTTGAGATCCGCTTTACGGCGGTCAATGGTACCTTTGAAGAGGGATTCAATCGCTTTATCTACGGC
>ULWO01031575.1_pt1 | contig 22411 bp, 19 predicted proteins | sample 1960421 | NCBI WGS metagenome assembly ULWO01 (sample SAMEA4835814, study PRJEB28245) | human gut metagenome | biome: gut microbiome; material: fecal sample | place: Denmark | collected 2008 | reverse complement strand
CAGCCGTTATCATAATGTATATTACTTTTCTAAGTTTCAAAAACATTGGTGGTTGGACAATAAATGAATTGTTGTTTTTGTTCAGTTTTATGTTTTTGACATACGGAATATTTATTATTTTTTTCACCGGATTGAGGGATTTTCAGTATATGGTGATACAGGGTGATTTAGATAAGCTGTTGATTAGACCTCGGGGAGTGTTATTTCAGCTTCTGGCGTCTAATTCTGATTGGTTTGCAGCACTTGGTCATGGATTGCTCGGAATAGTGGTTTTTATATATTCATCTTCAAAAATAAGTATTGAATGGACTATGCAAAAAATTATACTGGCATGTTCATGTGTGTGCAGCGGTGTATTGATACAAGGGGCACTTTTCCTTATGTTTGCTTCACTGAGCTTTTTTATTGTTAAGACGGACAATTTGAGAAATGTTCTGTATTGGAACATTAAAAGTTTTATGGGCTATCCGATAAGTATATATCCAAAATTGATCCAATATTTTGTTGTCTATATAATTCCGCTGGCTTTTGTTAATTACTTTCCTTCACAGTTGTTGATGGGGGTTTTTAAGGAAGGTAACATTTTTCCAGCAGTGTACATTTCGATATCTGCTGCTCTTGGAATGGTTTTGTTCGGGTTAAGTTATCTTTTCTGGCGATTTAGTCTTAGGTTCTATGCCAGCACTGGAAGTTGATAATACAGAATTGTATAAAAGCTGAAAGGACAGAGATATAAGGTAAAAAAGGATAAATTATATCAAAGAAAGGAAATGAAAAAATGAAAAAGGAACACAGTCTGATACTGAAAGCAGTTTTGCAAAATAAGAGTGAGAAAGAAATCAGAGAAATTGATAAGATATTAGATTCTAATCTTGACTGGATTGAGATTGCAGGAATAGCACTTAATCACAGACTAGGAGGATATATTTACAAAGGATTAAATACATCGCAACAAAAAAAGATGCCTAAGGAAGTGGTAAAAGCCCTTGAGTTGCTTGTAAGAGCACAAAAAGAGCAGTTTGAAGAAAATCTTGAAGAGATATGCAAGGTAAATGATGCCTTAGAAGAGGCGAAGATTAAATTTGCAGTATTGAAGGGAGCATTTTTTGGATGCGAAATGTATGAGAAAGGAACAAGAAGATCAAATGATATCGACTTGCTTGTATACGAAGATGACCTTGGAAAACTAGATACATGCCTTAGAGCAATGGGATATATTCAGTCTAACATGTCTAATGGAGAAATGGTAGAAGCAACAAAAAAAGAAAAGATTATTCAGAGGATGAATTATCATGACCTTGTTCCGTATGTAAAGAAAACGAAAATGGGAATACTGGAGCTCGATATAAACTTTCTTTTTGATGGTAATAAGAATCTGATAGATAAGAATGTATATGAGATGGGTACCATGGTGTATAAAGGTAGATATAGAATAACAGGTCTTAATCCGTATACAAATTTAGCGTTTCTGTGTTGTCATTTTTACAGAGAAGCTACAGATACCATATGGACGGAAGGAAAACGTGACGTTACATTATATAAGATTGTGGATATGATGAATTTCATCAGATTTTACAGAGAACAAATAAATTACGATATAATGATTGAAGTTTTAAAGAAGTTAAATATTGAAAAGAAAGCATATTTTACTTTTAAAATCATGACTGAATTTTATGAGTATGAGTTTTTAAGTGAGATGCTTTCAAGGCTTGATGAGTATAAAAGTGGTGATGATGAGATGAAGGCAATTCATGATACTAAGAATAAAACAACAATTTATAGAGATGAAACATTTTTTGAAAAAACATTTGCGAGAGGATAAATAAATGAAACAGGTAAAGATTAATCTTACAGATGAATTGGATTTTAATGAGTACAGAAAACAGATTTGTTTTTTTTCCCAAAAAATTACCAGTTTTAGACGGGAAGGAAATAGTCTGATAATTGAGTGTGAGGATAATGCTAATACGGATAAAATCGAGAAAAAAGCAAATGATGCCTTAAAGAAAAACTTGGAAAGTAAAAAAGAGGATATTGTTATAGATGAGCACTTAAAAAAATGCAAGTATCATAATGATTTTTATAGGGATGGCTTTATTAAAAAGAATTCTGGCGGATTTGTATCACTTGAGGGTGATGCCGTAATTTTGTATGAATTTTTTGATAACGAATTTAGAAAAATTGCTGAGAAATTAGATGCTAAAGAAGAGAGGTATCCTATACTTTTAGGGATTGATACGATGAAAGATACAGGATATTACAGACGAAGTCCTCAGTATACTATGTTTTGCAGTGATGTTACAGAAGATTTTGAGGATTTGGAAAAAATGTCGAATGCTTCATTTGTGGATAAAAACTTGGATGAGGTTATTCAAATTCCATCATTCTCTCTATCTCCTTCTGCATGTTTTCATGTATATGAAAAGTATAGAGGACAGACAATGCCGCAAAATTCTGTTATTACTCTAAATCAAAGTGTATTTAGGAACGAGGGTCGTCTTAACTGGGAGGAGTTTGGACGTCTTAGGGACTATCATGTTAGGGAGATTGTTTTTCTTGGAACCCAGGAATTTGTTGAACAAACTAGGGAAAACATCAGAGAAGAAGTAATGACATTCATAAGAAAGATGAACATGGATGCATATATAACGGTGGCGGCAGATGCATTTATTATGCCTAAGATGATTAAGTATAAAAAGTATCAGAAGATGGAAAAGAGTAAGTATGAGGTGAGAGTTTCATATGACAAGGACCACACACTTGCGGCAGCTTCGCTAAATCTTCATGGAACTGCATTTACGTCACCATTTCATATAAAAGTGAAAGGAGTAGATAATCCTGTTTCTGGATGCGTGGGCTTTGGAATCGAAAGATGGATTTTGGTATTTCTGGCTCAGTATGGAACAGATTCAGCATGTTGGCCGGATGAGGTAAAGAAGTTTATTAGACAAAAGGGATAAACTTCTAATTATCAATCATAATAATTTATTATTAGTTGTGAAAAGACATCGTAAGATATAAAGATTAAATTTAGAAAAATCAAATCAGAAAGGTTGTTAATATGAGCAGAGAAGATGTATTAAAGAAGGTAATAAATATTTATTCGGATATAGTGGAAGAAAACACAGGTGAAAGGCCAATAGTGGAAGAAAACACTGTGATAAGTAGAGAAGATGGCTTTGATTCACTTGGAATTGTAGATTTTTTTGTTGCTGTTGAGGAAGAATGTGGAGTTGACCTTGAGGATTCAATTGTGCAGATAAGAGAAGCAAGCGTTATAGAAAATCTTGTGGATATCATATATGGAAGGATATTAGGTTAAAATGACTTGCAAAGAAAAGATTATAATTGATATTGAGGATAATACAAGACAATATTATTTGGATGAAGTAACATGTTTTGAGAAACCGTTTGTGGTACTGCTGAATGATTACAAGAATAAATATGGCCAGTATTTTCTTTTGTTATGTAAAATATTACGGGTATATATGTATGGTAACAATGATGTTAGCGATGATGTAAAACAATGTTTAAGGTTGTTCATAAGAGATATTTTGGGATTAACGCCTATTGAGAGACAAGAGGAATTAGATATTATCTCAGCACTAATCCAGGAAATGGAAAAAGGAAACATAGTCATTTCAGCAGGAAATCTATATGCGTTGCCGTATTCAGAGATTCATTATCATGTTGATAATTGGCCTCATTTGTTTATATATAAAGGATACAATTATGATACGAAGATGTTCAGAATCTTGGATAACATACATATGCATACTACGAAATACAAAGATTTAAGATATTCTGATTTTTTTCTTTCAGAGGATACAGTCAGGAAACTTTATGAAGAGCAGGGAAGGGTATATGACAGAGAATTTGGATTTGTTGTATTTAACAAAAATGAGTATTTTGGAGTTAAATCTGATAGACAGATAGTATTGACGATACTAAGACAGTTGTGTATGCCAAATACAGGATTTAAGTACAGGCAGATAGTCAAGTTAATATCACTTAATGAAGCTCTCATTAATGGTAGTATTGACAACAGGCAGTTAAAAGATTTGGCAAAAAAAATATTAAATATCAATAAATATAAGACAGTTATGCTAAATGAATTGTCAATTAACATGATGGAAAATGGGTATGACACAATATATATCAACAGGATTAAAGAATTAGCAGATTTGTTATATGCTGAATGGTCAGATTATGTAACAGTTTCTGTTTCAAAAATTAAAAGAAAAAGATTTGATTCTCCTGAAGCGGTAACAGAATCAATTGAAAAAATGGAAGATGAAATTGTAAGTATAACAAAAGGATATATTGATTTTCTGGAAAAAGACGAAGGAACAGATAGAGAAAATAAAAAGATTTCTAATGAAATAATTTTTGTTGAAGAGGGGAAAATCATATTCTCAATTACTGATGGAAAAACACATAATTTTTGGTTTGAAGATAAAGCGCCTAAGTACCCACTTTTGAAAAACTGTAATGACGATAAGATATTTGCAAAAGCTAGGATATTATTTAATCAAGAATCTGAGGAGAACTTATATCAAGCGGGTATATACGTTAAGAGTGCTGAAGATAAGGTTTACTATATGGCAATTGATAATGACAGAAACTGTATATTGGACACCATTGGCGAAAATAATCGCAAGGAAGAGTTTGATAATACAAACGAATATCTTATTAAAATGAATCTTGAGGCAGATTGTCTTAAAGTACAATTTATTTCGGATGCAAGCACTAAAGAGTTAAAGATGATGATAGAACGTCTTGCTCCTGTGGAAGTTGGGCTAATGGTAAAAACTTGGGGGAATGGTGGATTTTTAGAAGTTGATTTTAAGGAAAGTCAAGCAATTATTAGTAATAAATGAACGAATTTGTGATATTTTCTCAGTAAATTATCTCGGTTAAAATCGGTCTAAAGCTCAAAAGAATAGTTCCTATCACTTACTACACGCTTGCAGACTGATTTGGTCTCATTGAACTAATGTCGCGTGATCAAAGCCACTGTAATGAGATAGTGCTCTGGCATTTTCTATCATAGTATATAATTGCTTTCATGTTATCTCTTCGTTTGTGGCAGTGTGAAGATATTCATATCTTTTGTGAAAGACATCATATATATTTTTGGAAAAATGACATAGATTAGTATTTAGATTTGAAAAATGACTTTTGTTATATACAATATTATAAGTTTATGGGGAACGGCGGTGTTCTTTATCAAATATCTTAGAACGCTTGGTTTCTCAGCAACCAATGATATTTTCGCAGAAAATGCGTGGTATTTCAGAAACGCACTTGTTCGTGCCAATTATACCAATCTGCAAAAAGATATTCACGAAACGACAGAATATCTTGAAGTGTTCCTTAGAAATCTACTTTTGAACGAGAAAAACGAGCTTCATAATAGAAATTTGCATATAAGTGCACTTTTTAACAATAGAAAAGTAGACATTGGAAGTGAAAAAGTAGACATTCAAGACAAAAAAGTAGACATTGAAAGTGTGCTTTCAGAAAAGGGAAAAGATTTCTCTAGGATAGTCTTTTTATTGAACTTTTTGTTGCATATATAAATGCATTTTTACAGCTGTTAAACCCTTTGAGATTTGCCCAAAGGGTGTAAACGTCAAACCATGCGCCAGTCATTAAAATCAACGCCGCCCATTATTGGCGACGTGGCTTCCTGCATTCGTCCGGAAGACTATCTGACCATGGCATGAGATAGTCCAGCCTACGCCTGTTTAAATGCGTGCCTTATTCACTTACCACAACCTTACAATCCTTCTTAAAGCAAGCAATTCCATACTTGATGAAATTGCGCATGACATCCTGCTTCAGCTTATCCACATATGACTTTTCTTCAATCTGTTTCAGTGCCTCATCGCAGGCTGCGTCCATATCGCCGTTTTCGGCATATTTAAGCTCTATCACGATGCCGGTTCTGTTGTTTGGTACTTCAACCAGGATATCACTGTAGCCGGTGCCCAATTCGGTGTTTGATTTGATGAGCCAGCTTGCTTTGTAGCCCAGCAGACCGAGCAGGATACCGTGGTAGAAATTTTCTTTTTTATCTTTGGCAACTGCGGTATCCCTTATACTTATTGTATTCCAAAGATAATCGCCAAAAAGCTCTTCTATTTTTTCGGTATCCTTATCCACAAATGCATTGCAGAATTGTTCAAGTGTCTTTCCGTCATTTGCAGTTGTATCGCTGAACCATTCGCGGATTTTTTTTATGAAAAGGTTTTTAATCTCGCGGTTTGGTATTGATAAACGCACCCTGCCATCGTCAGTCACGCCCTGCTTGGTCAGGTAACCGGTGGTGAAGAGCACACTCCACAGGTTTGCAATGCTTTTGTCGATTTCATCGTAGGTCAGCTCCAGGGATATTTCTTTTTCAATGTATTCGCCTGCTATCAGGCACTCTATCTCATACTTGGTTTGGACATTGGCCTTGTCAATGAAGTTTCTGACTAAAGCATTTTCACTTGAATTTGACCAGAAATCCTGCGGCTTTGCAGTAGGCTCCAATCTGAGCAGATCCACGTAATTTATCACGTCCCAAGGACAGTATACATTTGCATTTCCAAAGTGATATCCGTCATACCATTCTTTTACATCTGCATAATGCTCTGAAAGATCAAAATACTTAAGTATTTCCTGAACTTCTTTATCTGTAAAGCCAAAGCACTCGTCATACATTGAATCCATGATTGAAACGACTTCAAAGTTGTTTAATCCTGTAAATATGCTTTCCTTCGATATGCGAAGACAGCCTGTCAAAATAGCAAACTGTAAGTAATCGTTGGTCTTTAGTGCCTGTCCGAATAAGCCTCGTATGAGAGAGACCATCTCATGGTAGTAGCCGTTCTGGTATGCCTTGTCGAGTGGCACATCGTATTCATCTATCAGGATGACTACCTTTTGGCCGTAATGCTTATATAAAAGCTGGGAAAGAAGCTTTAATGAAGCGGTAAATGTATCCTTGTCAAAAATAAACTTTCCCTTTTCTATATGAAGTAATCCTTTGAACTGTTCTTTTTCCAAAACTGTCAATTTATCACTTTCTGCCAAAAAGGAGAATTTGCTGATTTCATTTCCTATAATTCTGGAGAATACCTGAAATGCCTCATCATATGATAAACCCTCGACATCCTTAAGTGAAATAAATATCACAGGATATTTGCCCATGTGCTCATCACAAAGAGATTTATTTTGTGAAATATATAATCCGTCAAACAGTGATTTGTCAGTGCCAATCTCAAAAAATGAGCGCAACATGCTCATACCTAGAGTTTTTCCAAAGCGTCTTGGACGGGTGAACAGCGTTACTTCACTCCAATTATGTAAAGCCTGTTCGACAAGCTTTGTTTTGTCAATATAATAAAAATTATTACGGCGTATTTTTTCAAAATTATCAATTCCAACAGGCAGTTTTAATATTTCCATGCAAGCCTCCCAAGTAAAAATATGTTCGATGCATTCACATATAGTATAACTGATTTTCAGAAGAAATACAATTTCTATTGATTATTTAAAACTGGCCTTAAAATGAAAGTAATGTTGCCTAATACTTGAACAATATCATGGGGGTGTCTATAATGTAGTAAAAAGAAAATGGAGTTTTAATAAATGAAACGATTTACAGCAATATTATTTACAGGCATGATGATATTTACCCTCGCATCATGCGGCAAAAAAGCACAGGATACACCGACAGAGCCTGCAACAGAGACACAGGCGGCACAGAAGGTTGAGATGCCTACGGAAGCTGTGACAGAGGTGGTAACAGAGGATGTAAAAGACACGCAGCAGACAGAAGCACAGCAGGAAGAACAGACTGCCGAACAGCCGGACGAGGAGCAGAACAATTCAGGTGATAATAATTCCTCTTATCAGTATGTAGAAAGAGCATCCTATGAGAATGGAGAATCTGTGTCACTAAATCCTTCATGGCAGTATGCAGACCATTCAGCGATAAATTCAGGCTGTGCGGTCATGTACAAGGCCACAGCAAACCGCAAAAATATAGTAGTAGGTGTCAATGCAGGTCACGGTACAAGCGGAGGAACTTCGGTGAAGACACTTTGTCACCCGGATGGCTCGGCAAAGACCACAGGTGGTACAACAGGCGCAGGTGCAACAAAAGCAGTAGCAGTTTCAGGTGGTATGTCCTTTAATGATGGTACACCGGAGAGCTCTGTCACACTCCGTATGGCGCAGATATTAAAGGACAAGCTGCTTGCGGCAGGCTATGATGTGCTTATGGTAAGAGACGGAAGCGATGTACAGCTTGACAATGTGGCACGTACTGTCATCTGCAATAATGCGGCAGACTGTCATATTGCTCTGCACTGGGATGGCGATGGACTAAGCTACGATAAGGGCTGCTTTTACATATCAGTGCCGGGAGGCATAAAGGGAATGGAGCCGGTTGCATCGCACTGGCAGCAGCATGATGCACTTGGGGCAAGCCTGATAGAAGGACTGCGCGCCCATGGAGCAAAGATAAACGGTAATGGCTCAATGGCGATAGACCTGACACAGACCTCATACAGCACGGTACCGTCAGTGGATGTAGAGCTTGGCAACGCATGCTCTGACCACAGCGATGCCACACTTGAAAATCTGGCAGACGGACTGGTGCAGGGAGTCGAGGGATATTTCTAGAATATAAAGAGTTGCAGTTGATTTTTTGTTTTGGTTTTGGATTTGCACTAAACTAAAGTTTGCAAAAACAACTGAATAGCGGATTCAAATGAATAGGACGCATAGTGAGATAAATGCGTCCGGTATGATTTTGTCAGTATAGAGGTGTTATTATAGAAGTGGTACAGCAGATAGAGAAAGGGAATATTATGACAGACAACAAATCCGGGGAGATACTCATAATAGAGGATGACAAGGACATTAATGATCTGCTTGCGACAGCGCTTTCAAAAGCCGGATATAGGACAAGACAGGCATGGTCGGGCACAGAGGGAGAGCTTTTGCTTAAGCTGGACAGGGAAGCTTATGCGCTTGTGCTATTGGATCTGATGCTTCCGGGGCTTTCAGGGGAGGAGCTTCTGGCACGGATACGGCAGATGGATGCGTCACTTCCGGTGATAATCCTTACAGCAAAGGATGAGCTGGATGAGAAAATCAATCTGCTCGTGGCAGGCGCTGATGATTACATCACAAAGCCGTTTGAGATAAAGGAGGTCGTTGCCAGAGTGGCTGTGCAGCTGCGTCATGCGGTGGCAGATGTACCTTCAAAGTCGGGCAAGGCAGGGGAAAACCAGACAAAAGCAGAAAATGAGACCGGGCAGGGAGATACTGCAAATACATACATAGCGGGTCCTGCTAAAATAGAGCACAGACAGCTTGTGCTCGATCGGATTTCAAGACAGCTTTATGTAGCTGATAATGCTGTTGACGGCATCACAAAGCAGGAGTTTGCCATACTCGAGCTTCTCATGGCGCATCCCAGACAGGTGTTTGCCAAGGAGGACATATTTGAATATGCCTGGGATGAGCCGTATATTGGCGAGACAAAGACTCTTGATGTGCACATCAGCAATATCAGAAAGAAGATAAAAAAGCTGACCGATGACGAGTACATAGAGACAGTGTGGGGCATCGGTTACAAAATGAAAGAGTAAAGGTAAACAAGCTTTACTCTTTTTTTACTTTTTGTTAGCGATGTATTAGGATTTTACATTTATATTATGATTAAAGGGTTGCTAAGGAAAAAAGAAAAGGAGATTTGATTGTGAGTGAAATATTATTGCAGACAAAGGCACTGACCAAGCAGTATGGACACCAGAAAGCGGTTGACAATGTGGATATCCACATCAAAAAGGGTGCAATCTATGGATTTATCGGCAGAAACGGTGCTGGCAAGACTACCTGTATGAGAATGATCGGTGGTCTGGCAAAGCCGACAAGCGGAGAGATATCCATGTTTGGATACGCTGGAAAGGATTTGTCAAAGGTACGCTCAAGAGTGGGCTGCCTGATTGAGGCACCGGGTGTATATCCAAACATGACGGCGAAGGAAAATATCGAGATGAAGTGCCGTCTCTTCGGCATCAGTAAAAAGGGATATGCAGAGGACATACTGGATAGGGTAGGTCTGTTAAATGTGGGAAAGAAAAAGACAAAGAATTTTTCACTTGGTATGAAGCAAAGGCTTGGAATCGGCATGGCGCTGGTTGGAGAGCCTGACCTTTTAGTGCTTGATGAGCCTATCAACGGACTTGATCCACAGGGAATTGCAGAGGTGCGTGATACGATTCAGAATCTGTGCGCACAGCAGGATATGACTGTGTTTATTTCAAGCCATATATTGGAGGAGCTTTCAAAGCTTGCCACAGATTACGGCATTATAAATAATGGAGCCCTGCTTCAGGAAATTACCAGAGAGGAGCTGCTTTCCAAGTGCAGTGAGAAGATTACACTGACAGTGGACAATCCAAATAAAGCAGTGCCTGTGCTCGATAAGATGGGCTTTGTGCACTACATGATAGTGGACAAAAATCATATAGATGTCTATGAGCGCCTGAATGATAGCGCCGCCTTAAATACAGCGCTGGTCACAGCAGGAGTTTCGGTGGCACAGCTAGCGGTCACAGGAATGGAGCTTGAGACATATTTCCTTAGTATCACAGGAGGTGCGACAAATGTTTAATGCGGTAAGAATGGATATTTACAGACTGATACATACAAAGTCAGCTTATGTTATACTTGTAATAGCTATGGCACTCGCAATAGCTATGAGCGGTATGACAGCTCTTGTCAGAAGCATGGCGACAGAGAGCATCGTGGAAACAACTGATGATGTCACTATGGTAAGTGAGTCAGACAGTGAGATAGCAGATGAATACGATACAGCATCAGCGGAATCGTCAAATGGACCAACGGCAATAGTCGGGCTTGAAGTGGACGACTCCGACATGTCAGATGAGGTACCGACCATAGCAGATATGGTTGAAAGCGATATAGCGGGTCTTGACCTGGCACTTTTACTTGCAATATTTACGGTGCTTTTCTCAACAGCTGACTTAAACAGCGGCTATATAAAGAGCGTAGGCGGACAGGTGAAGCGCCGTGGAGTGCTTCTGTTTTCAAAGATGATAGCGCTTTCGGTATTTACCTTTGTGGCCATGGCACTTGATGTGATTGTCCAGTGTATTGCGACACCGCTGTTTTTACATGGAGCAGAATTCGGAGATGCAGCAGATTTCTTTAAGATGCTTGGCAGCCAGTATGTGGTCACACTTTTATTTGTATATTTTGTCATGGCAATGGCAATCATTATAAAAAACAATGTAATCAGCATGATTATCGCTGTGTGCATGTGTACAGGTATCTTTACACTGATTTTCAGTGGAATCAATATACTTATTGAAAAAATCGGAGTAAAGAACTTTGATATAAATGATTACCTTATTGTTAATCAGATTTCTGAGCTTGATCTGAGTGCGTCTGCAAAGACCGTAGGCGGTGCATTTGCGGTAGCCGCTGTGTGGGCAGTGGTGTCACTGATTGCAGTGTACAGTGTATTTAAACGCAGGGATATATAATGTGTTTTGAATGAGGAATAAAACATGATTTGGAAAATACTGACTGTAATACTTGCAGTTTCGGTAGCTGTCTTAATAGCTGTGCTCGTAAAAATAAGGGCACAGCTTTGTGACATTAATGAACAGCTTGATTTTTTATGTGAAAAGGATACAAATATGCTCCTTTTAACCGATACCAACATGGCTGATATCGGAAGGCTTAAGGAGCGCATAAACAGATTTTTAGAGCAATGGCACAGGCAGCGTGAGGCGGCGGCAAAAAAGGAGCAGATGATATCTGACACGTACACAAATCTGTCGCACGATATCCGTACTCCGCTTACCTCGCTGGACGGCTATTTTCAGCTGCTTAGGGATGAGACTGACAAGAGCGCGCAGGAGCATTATATAGATATCATCCAGGAGCGTATCACAAGCCTCAAGGATATGCTCGAGGAGCTTTTCATGTTCACAAAGCTTAAAAATGACAGCTTCAAGCTAGAGCTGTCTAATTGCTGTGTCAGCAGACTTTTAAAGCAGACAGTGTTTTCTTATTATGAGGAGTGGAAAAAGCAGGGCATTGAGCCGTCACTTGATATATGTGAGGATACGATATTTATCACTGCAAATGTGCAGGCGCTCAGGCGGGTGTTTCAGAATGTAATAAAAAATGCGTTGGTGCATGGGCAGAAGAGCATCTGCATACAGATGAGGCAACAGGATTCGTGCAATTGTAGGGCTTCAGATTACGAGCGTACTTCAAAAAATAGGATTGTCCATATTTTGGTTTCAAATGATGTAAAAAATCCTGATGATATAGACGTGGACAAGGTGTTTGAGCGCTTTTACAAGGCTGATGAAGCGAGGAGCATATCATCGAGCGGGCTTGGACTTTCGATTGCAAAGGAGCTTGTGGAGAGAATGGGCGGGAGTATTGAAGCAAGGCTTGAGGGGAAGCGGTTTGTTGTGGAAATACTGTTTGAATGTGAATAGTTCACTTTTGTAATGTGATAAATAATATTGACACACATGAAACAAAATGATATACTGTCAAAGTGTTTGCGGGCATGGCGGAATTGGCAGACGCGCTAGATTTAGGTTCTAGTGGGAGACCGTGCAGGTTCAAGTCCTGTTGCCCGTACTATTTACAAGGGTTTCAGAGGTTTTTATTACTTCTGAAATTCTTATTTTTTTATCATTTTTCCTATACGAAAGGATACCACAATGCAGGCTTACAAGGATTTAGTAAAAGCACTTCCCGGCTTAAAAGAGGATATGCCACGCGCATTTTACATGCTCGCAGAACTCTTTGATTACGGTTCATTTGATATATGCAGAAGTGATGACAAATATATAATCCCATATATCATGAATGATGCGGTGGAATGCTATCTGACTGTGGATAATGCAGTGTTAAAGGGCGATTATCATAGCGAGGAAGAAATCATTTCGGCATCGTTGGTTTTAGGAAGTGAAAAAGGCTACGGACTCATTCTGCACCAGCAGGACAATGTGGTCACACTCTGGTTTGATAATTTGCATGTGCATGAGGCATGCTTTAAATACCATGAAATAGGACATTTCTGGGTAAAGGGACAGGAGCAGTGGCGCATGCTTGTATATATGGTAGGAACAATCGCTGATAAGTATATGTACATGGGAAAGGAATACTGCAACGAGACAGAATGCTTTATCCAGAGCCTTATTTACTTTGCGCCGTTTCGCAGATGGACACCGGTACCTGACGATTTGATGGAGTATCATTTTCCGGCCCGTGTAGAGGGAATAGACATTATGGAGGAGCTTTGCAGGGAGGTTTCGGACACTGATTATCTTAAGCTCATTGCACGCTACAGGGCAAATCCATGTGAGAAAACGGAAAAACTTTTGAGCAGACATTTAGCCGATGCAAAAAGAGTACCGCTTTATCAGTATATTTATAAGCTTGTGATAAAGGCATCAAAGGATTATCCGGAGAGAAATTACGGAAAACAGATAAATGAACGCATAAAAGAAAAGCGTAAAGCGCTTGAAAAGGAGCTGCTTCAAAAGGGGTACTGCGGAAAATACCCTGTGTTTTCAAAGAAAAAAACGACTGTGCGTGTAATGGAGGAACAGCCCTACGTCACAGCAATTCTAGAGTGGGATGATTACAAATACAAGCAGCAGCTTATGATTTCTGAGTGCAGTGCCAAAAAGTATGATGGAGTAAATGCGGGATTTTTTAAAGGAATAGGCAGACACGGACGCATTGTGCAGGTGTAGATACACATAAAACAAAAGCCACGGAGCAATCCGTGGCTTTCATAATACGCTTATTACAAGGATGGGCTTGAGAAGACTCGAACTTCCGACCTCACGCTTATCAGGCGTGCGCTCTAACCGGCTGAGCTACAAGCCCTTGTGTTTTTTCACAAAACGTATACTACAATATTTTTGGTGAGAAGTCAAGAGTTTTTTAGAGGTTTTCTCCATCTGTTTTATTTTTCGGATATTCGTTTGAGTGCGCACTAATGACCTCATTAATCCAGTCTACACACTGTTTTTTACCGTCATCTGTAAATGGAAAGGTATTGTCCGTTTTTTTGCTGTCGTCAGTCAGGTCAAAAATATACGGCCCCGGCCATATCCATGCATGAAAGATTGGCTCACCATTTTCCTCGGGAGTATCCTCGGTGGCTTCCTTTATGACTGGCTCCTCACGCTTTATGAGAAAGCGCATGCCGTTCATCCAGCCAGTAAAGGTTGTTTTTTTATAGTAGTTGAGATTGAGTGCATCGTCGTATGTAAGCATAGGTGGCTCCTTGATATATAATGATAAGTAATTATACACCAAATACCCATTTAATGCCAGAATAACGCCGGTACTTAACAATTCAAAGTAATCATGCACTGAAAATTAATATATTAATGCAAAAATAAAAATGAATAAAAATGTATAAATAACGCTTATAGACTGCATAAACTGCCCTTATTAATGAGTATTATAAAAATATGACTAATTTTTATGCAAAAATAAAAATAATATAGGAAAATATATCCAATTGACAAAGTATGATTTCTGTGTATAATAAAAAAGAATTGTTCGCGTCAGAACGACAGTTGTATCAGACAGCAAGATTAGGGAGTGTGTAATGACAATGACGTCATTCGCACTTTTTTGCGTATTAGACAAAATACTTTGACGTGGTACAGTGATAATGCTTTAAAAAATAAAAATAATGCATTATCGATACAAATCCAAGAGGGAGAGAAAAATATGGGTAAGTACATTGTAAAGAGAGTTATTCTCGCTATTTTTACAATCTTCATTATCAGTCTTATTACATTCTTTGCCATGAATGCAATTCCGGGTGGTCCATTCAATTCGGAGAAGGCAAAGAGTCCGGCGGTAATGAAAGAGCTTGAGGCACGCTACGGACTGGATCAGCCACTTATAGTCCAGTACAAGAATTACATGGCAGGCGTGCTGCACGGAGATTTCGGTGTTAGTCTTAAGACAGACCGTCCGATCTCAGATATCATCGGGGAGAGCTTCCCGATTTCAGCGAAGCTTGGACTCTTAGCGGCGCTCACTGCGATAGTATTCGGAGTGGTGCTCGGTTCGATAGCAGCGCTGATGCGAAACAGGTGGCCGGATCGAGTTATAGTATTCTTCGTCACACTGATTACGTCGATGCCGTCATTTGTCATCGCTACGTTATTACTTTATTTCTTCTGTATAAAGCTTGGCGTGGTGCAGGCTTTCAGCTCAGGAAGCAACATGATATTACTTCCGGTGCTGTCACTGTCACTTTCACCGATGGCATATATTACAAGACTTACAAAGACTTCAATGCTTGATGCACTCGGACAGGATTACATCCGTACGGCAAAGGCCAAGGGTGTACATCAGTACAAGATTATATTTGTACATGCGCTTCGTAATGCGCTCATTCCGGTCATCACATATGTGGGACCTATGATTGGTGGTATCCTCACAGGTTCAATGGTTATTGAGAGTATTTTCAATATCGGAGGACTCGGTTCCAAGTTCGTAAGCTGTATCACAAACCGTGATTACACAATGATTATGGCCACAACACTTTTCCTTGCTGTCATCATGGTAGGCGCGAACCTCATTACAGATATTGTATACAAAGTGATTGATCCACGTATTAAGCTTGATTAAGGAGAGATAAAGATGAAAGATAATATGAAGAGAGCTCCTTTCTCCACACAGATTGACCTTAGCAAGTTCGATATGAAGGATTTTGCCAAGGCATCAGATGAAGAGAAACGCCAGCAGGAGGTTATGGGTGAGTCAACTACCTTCTTTAAGGATGGTCTTAAGAGACTCCGCAAAAATCCACTGGCTATGGGTTCTATTATAGTTTTGGTTTTACTTATTTTGGTTATTCTTCTGGCACCAAAGATTGTGCCTTACGGCTATGCAGATATCGTTAAGGGTGCACAGAACTTAGGACCTTTCCAGTACAGCGATGCTGAGCAGGCACAGATTGATGCAGGTGAGAAGCTGTTCCCACACATTTTTGGCACAGATGAGCTCGGAAGAGACTATTTTATCCGTGTTGTTTACGGAGCTCGTGTTTCGCTGGGAGTCGGTGTGTTTGCATCACTGCTTGTGCTTATAATCGGTATCATTTACGGTTCCGTATCAGGCTTCTGCGGTGGCAAGGTAGATATGGTTATGATGAGAATAGTAGATATCATTTATTCATTGCCGGATATGCTGCTCATCATTTTACTCGCAGTTGTATTAAATGAGGTGCTAACACCTGTAATAAAGGGTACAGTGCTTTCAAAGCTCGGTGTCAACATGATTGCACTTTTCATAGTGTTTGGATTGCTTTACTGGGTAGGAATGGCAAGACTTATAAGAGGTCAGATTCTTACCATCAAGCAGAATGAGTACATTCTCGCAGCAAAGTGTATCGGAACATCATCAGCCCGCACTATCAGAAAACACATTTTACCGAACTGTCTGTCAGTAATCATCATTACTACAGCGCTTCAGATACCATCAGCCATCTTTACTGAGAGTTATCTGTCATTTATCGGACTTGGTGTTTCGGCTCCTATGCCTTCACTTGGTTCGTTGGCAAATACAGCGCGTGGTGGACTCCAGAGTTACCCATTGCGTCTTATTTTTCCGGCGCTTACGATTTGTATCATTGTTCTTACATTGAATCTTATCGGCGACGGCTTAAGAGATGCATTTGACCCTAAATTATCGAAATAGTAAGGAGTGAGTAAGATGGAAGATAATAAGTTTGTTCTTGAAGTATCTGATCTGCACACTACCTTCAAGACCGATAACGGAGACGTATCAGCTGTAAACGGTGTCAGCTTTAAGCTTGAGCCGGGAAAGACTCTTGGAATCGTAGGAGAGTCGGGCTCAGGAAAGTCAGTTACAGCATATTCAATCATGCAGATTCTTGCTGAGAATGGTGCCATCACAGGCGGCTCAGTAAAATATAAGGGTGAGGATATCACCAAATGGAACAAAAAGAAAATGGCAGATTTCAGAGGAAAATGCTGCTCAATCATTTTCCAGGATCCTATGACATCGCTTAATCCGGTATTTACGGTAGGCTACCAGCTTGAGGAAGCAGTGCTTCTTCATACAGATCGTACAAAGAAGGAAGCAAAAGAGCGTGCTATAGAGATGCTCACACTTGTAGGAGTAAATGAGCCTGAGAAGAGAGTAAATCAGTATCCTCATGAGCTTTCAGGTGGTATGAGACAGCGTGTCATGATAGCTATGGCATTAGCCTGTGAGCCGGATATCCTTATCGCAGATGAGCCGACAACAGCTCTTGATGTGACTATCCAGGCACAGATTCTTGAGCTTATGCAGTCACTGCAGGAAAAGCTCGGCATGGCAATCATCATGGTTACACATGATCTGGGTGTCATTGCTTCAATGTGTGATGAGATCATAGTTATGTACGGCGGCCGTGTGTGTGAGAGAGGAACAGCAGATGCCATATTCTACAGCCCGGCGCATGAGTACACAAAGGGACTGCTTCGTTCAATCCCTACAAAGACCAATTCAAAAACCAGGCTTGTTCCTATCGGAGGCACACCAATCAATATGCTCAACATGCCAGATGGTTGTGCATTCTGCCCTCGCTGTGATGCCGCTATGAAGATATGTCTCACCGAAAAGCCGGAGGAAATCTGGGTTGGAGAGGATCATCTCGCATCATGCTGGATGAATATTAAGAATATGATGGAGGAGGGAAAATCAAATGAGTAATGAGACAAATAACAACGAGTACCTGCTCAAGGTAGACCATTTGAAGCAGTATTTCCCTGTTCATGACGGATTTAAAAAGATGGAATTAAAGGCAGTCGATGATGCGTCATTTGCCATAAAGCCGGGTGAGACGCTTGGACTTGTTGGCGAGTCAGGCTGTGGAAAGACAACCGTAGGACGTACTCTTTTACGTCTGTACCAGCCGACAGCTGGACGCATTGAGTTCGACGGCAATGTTTTGTTTGACAGTGAGAAGAAGATAGATGTGAATATGCATCCTTACCGTAAGCAGATGCAGATGGTATTCCAGGATCCGTATTCATCACTCAACCCTCGTATGACGGTTGAGGATATCATCGGAGAGCCTCTCGATGTGCACAAGCTCTATAATAGCAAGAAAGAGCGCCATGAGATGATTATGGATCTCATGGAGACAGTTGGACTAAACGCAGACCATGCCACACGCTATGCACATGAGTTTTCGGGTGGACAGAGACAGCGTATCGGAATAGCAAGAGCGCTTGCAGTAGATCCGAAGTTTATCGTATGTGATGAGCCGGTATCGGCACTTGATGTTTCAATTCAGGCTCAGGTAGTCAACATGTTTGAGGATCTGCAGAAGGAGAGAGGGTTATCATACCTGTTTATAGCGCATGATCTGCTTGTAGTGCAGCATATCTCTGACAGAATAGCTGTTATGTACTTGGGCCATATGATGGAGCTTGCAGATGCAGATGAGCTGATGGACAATCCAATCCATCCGTACACACAGTCGCTGCTTTCAGCAGTTCCGATTCCGGATCCTGAGACTGCCAGACACAGCAAGCGAATCGTGCTTGAGGGAGATGTTCCTTCACCTCTTCGCATGCCTAGCGGCTGTCCATTCCGTTCGCGCTGTAAATACGCGACAGAACAGTGTGCAGCAGCACGTCCGGAGCTTACAGACAGAGGAAACGGACATATGGTTGCATGCTTCAACCGCTAATATAAGGTTTTTACCGGCATATAGCTTAAGCCACATGTGTCGGTTCTAACATAAATTTATTTTTCATATTAATTAATTAGGAGGAAGAAAGATGAAAAAGAGATTAGTAGCACTTACTCTTGTTGCAGCTATGGCACTTGGCATGACTGCTTGTGGAAGCAAGAGCAACAACAAAACAACTACTAACGATAATTCTGATACTGCTGTATCAACAGCCGTAGACTGGACAAGCTATGATGAGTTAGTAGAATCTATCCGTACAGAAGCAGATCTTGCAAAGCGTGCAGAGATGATGCACCAGGCAGAGGATATGCTTATGGATACATGGTGTGTTATTCCACTTTACTACTACAATGACCAGTATATGCTCAAGGATTATGTCACAGACGTATACTCAACAGTAGAGGGTATGAAATACTTCTACAATGCAAAGAACACAAAGAATGCCGGAAAGTTAAACATCTTCATGGCATCAGAGCCTGATCATATCGATCCTGCATTAAACAGTACTGTTGACGGCGGATGTCTTGCAGTAAACAGCTTTGAGGGTCTTATGCGTTACAACGCTGAGGGCAAGCTTGAGCCTGCATGTGCAGAGAGCTATGAGGTTTCTGAGGATGGCCTCACATACACATTCACAATGCGTGACGGTCTTAAGTGGTCAAACGGTGATGAGCTTACTGCAAAGGATTTCGAGTGGTCTTGGAGGAGAGCTGCAGATCCTAAGACAGCTGCAGATTACAGCTACCTTTGCGCAGTATTCGCAGGATATGATGATACAAAGGGTCTTGCTGCTGATGATGTAGTAGCTTCTGATGATGGAAAGACTCTTACTGTCAAGCTTAAAGCAGTTACACCATACTTCCTTGACTTATGTGCATTCCCATTCTTCTTCCCTGTAAACCAGAAGTCAGTAGAGGGAAATGATGACTGGGCAAACGATGCAAGCGACAAGTTCGTTACAAACGGTGCATTTACACTCAAGGAGTGGAAGCATGATTCAAGCATGACATATGTTAAGAATCCTAACTATTGGGATGCTGACAATGTAACAGTTGATGAGATGAACGTAATGCTTACATCTGATGATGTTTCAGCTTACACAGCTTACCAGAACGGTGACCTTGATTTCATCGATACAGTTCCTACAGCCGAGATTGAGGCAGCTAAGAAGACAAGCGAGTTCTACACAGTTGACAACCTTGGAACATACTACGTAGGCTTCAACATTAACTCTAAGCTCTACTCAGAACTTGGATTAGATGCTGACCAGGCTAAGGTATTCAGAAAAGCAATCTGTCTTCTTATCGATCGTCAGTACATTATCGATACAATCGCCCAGGGCGGACAGAAGATTGCCACAACATTTATCCCAGAGGGCGTTACAGATGGTAACGGTGGCGAGTTCAAGAACAAAGATTACTACGGCACAGATTACGATAAGAACTTTGAGGAGGCTAAAGAACTTCTTGCTTCTATCGGATTATTAGATGAGAGCACAGGTCAGGTAAACCAGACTGTCGAGTTCTCATACCTTGTAAACAACTCAGAGTCAAATGTAAAGATTGGTGAGGCTATCCAGGCAGATCTTTCAAAGGTAGGTATCAACTTAAAGGTTGAGCAGCAGGAGTGGAACGTATTCCTTAACAGCCGTAAGGACGGACAGTTTGATTTCGCCCGTGAGGGATGGCTTATGGATTACAACGATCCAATCAACATGCTTGAGATGTTCACAACAAAATCAGGTAACAACGATATGCAGTTCGGTCGTTAATTTGATTTTGCTATCATAACAAAGCCGCTCGTGCCATTCGCACGACGATGCGAATAACATGCAGAGTATACAGGAAGTCATACAGCTATTGTATGGCTTCCTTTTTTTGCGTTTAAAGTGGGCTTTTCAGAGCGAAAAAAGGCTCTTTAAAAAAATATGATAATGGTGTAGAATTGTTATTATATAGTTTTAGAATGATGTTTGAGGGTGTGTGATGATTTTAGGACTAAGTGATACGGAAAAGAAATTTAAGACAGCAATGGATACGGCAGGTGCCGACATGACAGTGGTCAACAGCTGGCTTAAGCTGTATGTCAAAACCAAAAAGAATTCCTCCGGTGTTGCAAAGCGATATTATGGCGTGAAGACAGGCTTAAGCAGCCTGCTTTCAGATTTAAAGGAGCTTGAGCAACAAGTTATCGGGTATTGTGAGCTCACAGGAACCGACCGGAAGCACTTTGGAGAGCTGATAAAGGCTTGCAAAGCGAAAAGCGGCATGTTTGACGATGAATTTTTAATCAGCAAGGTGGACACGGATTTTCACACGACTCTGGACTCTGTTGTAAAGCAGGGGGAGAGATATCTGTCATCCTTTGACAACGGTATCATTTTGCAGAGTGAGATAGAGAATCTGATACACCTGACAAATGAGGGGCTTGAAAGGAAAAAGCCTGATTTGTTTGCTCTGTCATATTTCTATCTGGGGCACAGCAACAAAGAGCTTGCAGAGCTAAATTTCACACAAAAGACTAAGAGAGTGCATGAGATATATTACGAGGAGTTCTGGAAGGATATATTAAAGCAGCTTGAGGCATGTGTGAAGCAGGCTGAGGCCATAAACGATAAGTATGAGGGCACTACAGACCGGCGCACGGCAAGGATACTGTCGGAGCTTAATCCGCTGCTTGTGGGTGTTACAAAGCAATGGGAGCCGGAACAGACAGCAGAATACATACTGCGCGATATGTGCAGGATATTCAGGGATTGACATAGAAAATGCAGATTGATAAAGGAGCAGAATATGGATGTTATAATTTGGGCAATTATCTTAGGAGCTGTTTTTTACATTAACAAAAAATCAAAGAGCGCAGGCAGCAAAAACACGCAGCCAAACAAACCGAGACCGCAGCAGAAGCAGATACAGCAGATATGGAACAGCATGCAGAATACAGTTCAGTCGGGTATGAATGCATTGAACCAGACATATCAGCAGAAACAACAGCCACAGATGCAGCAGAGAGCACAGCAGGCTCAGAGACCACAGATGCAGCAGAGAGTACAGCCACAGCAGAGCAATCCGGATATAGTGCAGAGAGCCGTGAAAAATAACGCACGCTTTGCGGATGATACGACACAAAAAGAGCTTGAGACTATGCACGGACATAGCGAGGCACAGCAGAAAATGGCTCAGGAGCACTCAAGAAACTGCCAGACACTGCATAATAAAGCAGCTGATGGTGCAAAGATTATAGAGGCTGAGACACAGAGCATGTTTGGCAGTGTTGAGGATCTGATTGCCATGGGATACAGCGGCAATCTGGAGTTTGAGAGAGATTTCCTTGGGGAAGGCTTAGACATGATTAACAACTTTTAAATAATAGGAAAAGAGGCAGAAATGATGGACAGAACACCAAAGCCCGGAGAGCTTTACAGGCACTTTAAGAATAAGCTGTATCAGATAGTTACAGTGGCGACACATTCAGAGACAGGGGAAAAGCTTGTGATTTATCAGGCTTTATATGATGATTTTGGGATATACGCCAGACCACTCGACATGTTTGTAAGCGAGGTGGACCATGAGAAATATCCTGATGTGAAGCAGAAATACAGATTTG